>JAABUO010000175.1_pt1 | contig 170221 bp, 158 predicted proteins | sample 5559291 | NCBI WGS metagenome assembly JAABUO01 (sample SAMN10711878, study PRJNA513372) | rock metagenome | isolation source: Antarctica rocks | place: Antarctica: Victoria Land, Finger Mt sud
CCCCTGACGGTCAGGATGAAGCGCGGGCATCATGCCGATGGTGTGCTCTGTCTCTAGATAGTTTAAGTAATTCGTTTTCGTGGTTTCAAAAGTTTATGTTAATGATTATGTCTAAAATAACTGTTGATGATTTCTATTCAGAATCAGATTATAGTCGAAAATCAAATGAATCAACTGTGCTTCAATATTCAAATAATCATGAAACAGAATAAAAGAACTTGTCAAAATATTGATCTAAACAATTGCAAAGTACTTGATGAAGTACTTTGAAAAGATGATAGACTATGAGTTTCTCAGTCAATGATCATTTGATTAATAAAAGAAGTACATGATCTTTCAATCAGTGATCATTCTGACATGAATTAAATGTTGAACTTGCTGAGATGATCATATTGCTGATCGAAGATGAGAATGACAATCAAGCGCTACATTCAAAACTGTTACATTTGTCGTAGATCAAAAGCATCAAGAGATTGAATCAATGAACTGCTGAAGTCATTGCTCATACTCAAGCAGCAATGACAGAACTTATCATTAAACTTCATTATCAATCTATCAGAAAGTAATGAAAACAACGCGATTCTGACAGTCATAGATCGATTGTCTAAGAAACGACATTATATATCATGTTGATCAGATGACAAAAAAACCTTCGCAGAACAAACAGTCAAGCTACTGTTGATATGAGTCTTCAGAACTCATGAACTATCAAGATTAATAGTATTCGATCGTGATTCACAGTTCATATCGATTGTCTGAAAGTCTTTATGTCTGAGACTCGACATCAAGATGAAACTATTCACAGACTATCATTCGCAAATTAATGATCAAACAGAAAGAGCGAATCAGAATGTGAAATGATATTTACGAAGCTATTGCTCATATATGCAAGATAATTGATTTATCTGATTATCTATGACTGAATTCATCAATAACAATGCTATTTCATCATCAATTGAACAGTCAGCGTTCTTTCTGAATAAGAGCTTTCACTCTTGTATGAGCTTCAATTTGAATTCAACTGAATATGAGATCACTTGAGCTAGAATCGAAGCGAGCAAAGCGAAGAATATATTCAAACATATGAAGTGATCACTAGCATTGATCAAGCAAGCATTAGCAAAAGTCAGAGTCACAATGAAGAAACAGATTGATAAGCATCGAAAAGAAATGATTTACAAGATAGATGACATAATGTTTCTGAACTCAAGAAACATCACGATCTCAAGATCATCAAAGAAACTAAACGATAAGATGCTAGAATTCTTCAAGATTCTGATCGAGATCGAACATGCATATCAATTGAAACTGTCGTTGACTATGAAGATTCATTCGAAGTTTGCATCAAATCTGCTGCAACTAGATTCAAAAGTCACTTTAAAAGAACAATGAAATGAGTTGTCTGATTCTATAGTGATTGAAGACGAAGATGAATGAAAAGTGAAGAACATATTGAACTTCAAACACTACAAACGAAGCAAACGACTACAATATCGTGTCAATTGAAAAGAATATGACGTTGATCTACATTGATACAACGTCGATGAAAGTGAATTCAAAGATTGTTCAAAAGTCATCAATGACTTTCATGAACATTATTCAAACAAGTCAAGATAAAAATCAACTCAAGAAAGATTGACTGAACTGCAGCAATGAAAACATTGTTAGATGAAGAGAAAAAATAATGTTGTGAACATGCACTTCGAGTTAGTCTAACATAAATCGTGTCAAACTATCTTAGACTAGTACAGAGCTGATGTTGACACGCTAGTGATCTAGCGTGCCTTCGTGAGTACAAGATCTTCAACGTGTTACATCTTTTTTCTTCTTTAGCTTTGAACTTCTAGTTAGAATACACTCATATAATTCGCTCTATGCAGACTCATAACAGATTCTACGAATATGTGATTTATCTGAACAATTTCTTCATCTCAATTGATCTGTTTATGATCTTAAAAGCTCTGAGAATGAAAGCTGTAAAAACAGCAAAACAGAACTCTGAATTTGATGAAAATCTACTAAAATTGAAGACTGTAATCATTAAAGAAAAGAATTGAGATACTACAGCAGTCACAACAGTCAATAATCACATACTATATATGATCTGACAGAACAACAACACTGTTTTATTAATGACAACGACTCATTGTGTTACAATTCTAGTCTTCGTCTATTCTTCGTCTAGTCTTCGCTCAGTCTTCGCTCAGTCTTCGCTCAGCCTTCATCTAGTCTTCGCCTAGCCTTCATCTGACATCAATTCTATCGAGCCTAGCACAGAGCTAAAGCACACTCATATAACAGCGAGTTCTTTTCTGTAGATACTTTTCTTTCTTAGTATTTATCTATTAGTTATATTACACTCATATGACTCGTTCTATGTCGACTTCTAACATTAGATAAATACTCATTAATTCTACTATCGACGTGTAGATGATATGAAACAATCTACTTCGTTTGTTCAGAAATTCGCAAGAAATTCTTTGAATTTGTATCACTTTTTATTCGCAAGAGATTCTTCGAATATTTAAATGAGCTAAGAACAATCAATTCAAGCTTGTGAATCAGACGAGTCAAAACAATCTGTGTCAACTAGTGAGTCTGCTTCAAAGACGCGTTCGATAGTTGATCTCTTAATTGAGTCGATCAACAATCAGAACAAGTCTTGCTACATACATGTAGTAGATAGAAATCGAAACAGTGAGTCTGCTTCAAAGACGCGTTCGATATTGATCTCGTCATCGAGTCAGTCACTCGATAGTGAGTCTGCTTCAATGACGTTCCTTCGTCAATGCGATGATCTACAAGCACATCGCTCTACTCATCAGTGAATCTGACTACTACGTTCATCTGCAAAGAATTGACCTCTTCGATGAGCTAGTCGACTAGTGAGTCTGCTTCAAAGACGCTGTCAATGCGATGATCTATCTACTCACATCGCTCTACCTATCAGCGAATCGACCTACAGTACCCTGCAAAAAGTCACGGTCACTTAAGCGAAAACACGTAAAATCGCGTACCTTCAAAACAATCAACCTTCTTCAACCACATTCATCATGCTCAGAAGAGCTTCGTTAACTACAATTTCTGGTAATAAGACTCTCAGAAAGAAGCTCGATTTGTTGACTAAAGGAAAAATTACGAGGCAAGCTGAGCTAGAAGCTACACTCACTCAAATCAGTCGAAATTTGAACGTTTCCCGCACCATCATAAATGAAGTTTTAGGAAGACTTTGCACTGCATTCTTCGAAGTCAATAAACCCAGATCAGAAAGATCTTTATCAATTATTTCTCGAGCAGCTAGAATACTGTTACGTCAGTTACGATCGAAGTCTAAAATCATCTGAAGACAGCTGAAAACGAACATCGAAATCGATTTGAACGCGAGAACTCTCAACGCAACACTACGAGCTCACGGAATTTCTCACTGACTAGCTCTTAAGCGACCGAAATTAACACCTGAAGCTGCTCGACTTCGATTAAGATGAACTAAAAGACATGAAAATTGAACCGTGAATCAATGAAGAAAAGTCATTTGGTCGAACGAGGCATCCGTGGCTCGGGAATCAGATAAAACACGAGAATGAGTGTTTGAGACTCGCAAACAAAAATGGGATAGAGATAAAGTGATGAAAATTCTCAATGGAAAGATCTTTTCCATTATGGTTTGAGAAGCTTTTTGAGGTTCTGAAAGATCGAATTTATATCTGCTCGATCGAGACTTCGAATTCAAAAAACACGGCTATTCAGCAGTCTTCTACATTCAGATTTTGGATCACAATTTGTCTGATATATGAAAGTCAGAACTAGTGTTCATGCAGAATAACGCTTCGATACATAGAGCTCGAAAATCGAAGCTTTGATTTCAGGAAAATGATATAGAAGTCATGAAGTGACCTTCGTACAGCTCCGATTTGAATCCAATCGAAAATCTATGGACCCTACTAAAGAAGGAGGCCTATAAAGTTTATCCGGATCTGGATTCGCTGAAGGGTAAAGGAGACGAAGCTGAAACCCAGTTGTTCCAGATTTTACAGATGGCCTGAGCGAATCTACGAGAGAAGGTAATTGAGGGACTAATATTCAGTATGCCCGACAGATGTGCAGCTGTAATAATAGCGAAGGGCTGGCATACCAAATATTGATCGGGGAATCATAAGTCATATACTACTAAATAACTAGCCCAAATATTGAAGTTCCCCAGCTGAATTTGATGGTTCAATGGTTGATGCAGGTGAGAGGTGTATTGGTTGGGGAGCGCGCGACCGTGACTTAATGCGAGGTACTGTACCTCGTGTTTCTGTGTCAACTAGTGAGCCTGCTACAAGAGCAGATAACGATTGATCTCGTTGACTGAGCTAGTCATTCGAAGTGAGTCTGCTACAACGACAATTCACTCGATTCAGCAACGAACCGTCTTTTATTCGTATCTTCTACGACTTACCTCTATTCACAAAATTGACGAACAACAGCAAGATGATATGTACTGGGAACAGAATGAAACATATACTATATGTCTGAAACCACGAAGATATGAGCTGAAATTCGTTCATCGTTGAATATTTGAAGCTGAATAAAAAGAGCCTGCTTGAATGACAAGAATAGTGAGCCTGCTACAAAGGCATGAACGAAACAAGCTCTGCTACATGCGTGTAGTAGAGACGAACCGACAGTGAGCCTGCTTCAAAGGCGCGTCCGATATTGACCTCGTCATCGAGCCAGTCACCCGATAGTGAGTCTGCTTCAATGACACGTCCGATAGTGAGCTTGCTACAAGAGCAGACAACGATTGACCTCTTGATTGAGCCGGTCAACGAACGGAACAAGCCCTACTATGTAGTAGGCCTGAACCAGAAGTGAGTCTGCTTCAATGACACGGTCAGGACCGACCTCTTCGATGAGCAAGTCGACTAGTGAGCCTGCTTCAATGGCCGTCCTTTCCCTCTCATAGTGAGCCTGCTACAAAAGGCCGTCACCCTATCCCTCTTTTTCTACATAGTGAGCCGGCTACAATAGGCATTTTTGATGGTCTGAAAGGTCAATAGAAAGGCTCGACGGAATAACATTCATGCGGACATGAATAGTCAAGAGGGGGGGGTAATGTTACGATCCTAGCCTTCGTCTATTCTTCGCCTAGCCTTCGCTCAGCCTTCGCTCAGCCTTCGCCCAGCCTTCGCCCAGCCTTCGCCTAGCCTTCGCCTAGCCTTCGCCTGGCGCCAACCCTATCGGGCCTAGCACAGGGCTAGGGCACACTCATATAACAGCGAGTTCTTTCCTGTAGATACTTTTCTTTCTTAGTATTTATCTATTAGTTATATTACACCCATATGACTCGCTCTATGCCGGCCCCTAACACATTGGCCAGAGAAAGCTCAAAAAATCGCTCTCAGAGATTCTCGATTCAGGCATCATATTTCTGAAGACTTCGTTCAGCTCGATTCAGAAAACAACCAAATTTTATTCTTTTCACGAGCAGTGATGGACTACAATTTACACATGAGGGGAGTCGACGAAAATGCTCAACAAAGGGAATATTATTCTTTCGCCAAACATCGATGTCGACGTTATTGATGATCTCTGTTTCTGTTTCATTTAGATGCAGCTGTTCTGAATGCCTACATTCTCTACAAGCTCAGTTATCCTACAAGCAAAATGACACGTGCTCGATTTCAGAAGAAGGTGGCTACTTCGCTGATGCGAAATTCAGCTGAATCGATTCGTAAACGATTCTACGACTTCAACAATTCGAATTCATCGATTTCACCTTCAGCTCAGGAACATCGTTGGAAGTATCCTCCTAAAAAGTCCTATTGCACCCCGTGCAAAGCAGTCAAAAGATTCACTTCAGGAGCTGGTAAAGGGGTTAAACGCAAGGGATTGAGCGAGATGACTGGTAATGGCCAGCCAAAGAAACAACGAAAACGTACTGTTCAAACCTGGTTTGGGTGCACTTCTGAACAGTGTGCGGGGCTAGCAGCCTGCAAAACTGAGGCCTGCTGGGAGGCTCTACATACATAGGAAGGGGAGCGAAGGGGAGTTCCATTGAATTTTGAAGCAATTGGGGATTATTGCGGAGAAACCCCTATTTTCCTCTACCCCGCACTAGGAAATCTAAATATTAATCTCCAGGTCCCCATTGGCCTGGTTAGTCATCTCCCGTGGCTCCCTAGTACCCTAACAGGTAAGGTGGCCGTAATCCTGGGGTGGCAGCTTTAACGACGGTTTAAGGGATACCGTACCGAGTACTACAATTTACATTGATTAACCGAGTTATTTCAGTTTGCACGATATGGTCTGCCGTAATCGGCAACCTCCGTGAAGTTTAGCGTATCACCGTAGCACCACCAAAGAATTTTCGAAAGTTAAGAATTACAAACCTACAGGTCATCGAGGCATCAACATGGAAAATACAGACCTCAAATCCAAGAAGCGCAAGCGGAAACATGCATCTTCAGCTGAACATACATCTGCCCTCACCAATGCGCTCGAAACTGCGGTTAATGTTCTCCCAGTCAACGGCGCTGCAGAACCAGAGCCTCCATCAACGCACAAGAGAAATAAAAAGCACACGCGTAGTAAAGATGACCAGCAGCTCTCAGAGATCACTCAAGAACCTCAATCTGTAGAAGTGGAAAATACCCACGAAGATGTTGCCACAGGACAGGACGGCCATAAAGATACAGAGAGCAGTGCCCTCAATGGCGCCAACACTACTATCAACTCAGACTCACTCCCCACTTCAGCTCTATCGTTGCCCACAACAGGGGTAGATCCCAAAACCTTCAGCGATCTCAATTTATCAAGCAAGACCATGCAAGCCATACAGGATATGAAGTTCGAGACCATGACAGAGATTCAGCAGAGAGGGATTCCACCGTTACTTGCTGGGAGGGACGTGCTCGGGGCAGCAAAGACTGGTTCGGGCAAGACTTTGGCTTTTCTCATACCAGCGGTGGAGATGCTGAGCGCGCTACGATTTAAACCAAGAAATGGTTCGTCTCAATCATCTACAACGCTTCGAAGACTAACAGCGTGCAGGGACTGGTGTTATAATAGTATCCCCTACTCGAGAACTTGCACTGCAAATATTTGGTGTCGCTCGAGAACTCATGGCTCATCATTCACAAACGTATGGTATTGTCATTGGAGGGGCCAACAGAAGAGCAGAAGCAGAAAAGCTCACAAAAGGGGTAAACTTGATTATAGCAACACCTGGACGATTATTAGATCATCTTCAGAATACCCAAGGTTTTGTCTATAAGAATATCAAAGCATTGGTCATCGATGAAGCAGACCGGATATTGGAGGTAGGTTTCGAGGATGAGATGAAACAAATTGTCAAGATACTACCCAAAGAGACAAGACAAACCATGCTATTTTCTGCGACACAGACTACCAAAGTGGAAGACCTGGCTCGGATATCACTTCGACCAGGACCTTTATATATAAACGTTGATCACTCAAAAGAGCATAGTACGGTAGATGGCCTGGAACAGGGTTATGTTGTCTGCGATTCCGATAAACGCTTCCTTCTTCTCTTCTCATTCCTGAAGAGAAATCTAAAGAAGAAGGTCATTGTTTTCTTTTCCAGCTGCAATTGCGTGAAATATCATTCGGAGCTGCTTAATTACATCGATCTGCCAGTGCTTGATTTGCACGGCAAGCAAAAGCAAGAGAAAAGGACCAACACCTTCTTTTCGTTCTGCAACGCAAAGCAAGGCACGTTGATCTGCACAGACGTAGCTGCAAGAGGTCTTGACGTGAGCTGCTAGAACACCACGATATCGCAACACAATCTGACTTTTGTCTAGATACCAGCTGTTGACTGGATCGTGCAATTCGATCCCCCCGATGATCCTCGTGACTACATACACCGCGTTGGAAGAACTGCACGAGGGGCCAACGGTAAAGGACGAAGTCTCATGTTTCTACAACCGAGCGAGGTAGGCTTCTTAAAGCACCTCAAAGAAGCACGAGTACCTTTGGTGGAATTCGAATTTCCGTCCAAACGCATTTTCAATATCCAATCGCAGTTGGAGAAACTGATTGGGCAGAATTACTATCTAAACAAGGTGAATGAACTCCAGTTTTCCTTAAGATATTGCTGACGCGCTCTTTACAGTCGGCCAAAGATGGCTACCGCTCCTATCTACAAGCATATGCATCACACAGTCTACGATCAATATTCGATGTCAATAAGCTCGATCTCATCAAAGTAGCGAAGAGCTTTGGCTTCCAGGCTCCTCCACGGGTGGATATTACGTTGGGTGCGAGTATGAGTCGGGATAAGAAGACAGAAGGCAGGCGGGCTTACGGAAGTCAGCCGAAGCAAGGCCAGCGCTTTCAGCGAAAGCGGATTGATGGGTAAGGGACTTAGATGATACGGACTTTGAGTTTAGCATGGCGTTGGTGGGCGAGGACTACTTAATTCATATAGTTCATCATTGTAAAAGCGATGTAAACATGTGTGATACCACTCGTCTAGCTGGTTAAGCAAAATCCCACAAGGTCTCTCATCACCAAGTTCGCCTAATGAGGCAACGAGCTCTACCTTCTCCTGCCAGGATCCGCTCGGAAGGCCCCAAATACGGAGCACGAAAGCTCGAGCAAATAGATTTCCAAAGAACCGCTTATTGGAAGGTGATGAGCTGTCAAGCGCAAATCGGAGTACATAAAACCTGTCATTTGGGGTCCAATCATGTTGTGTATCGTCCATTGAATGGTGTTCGTTCAGTCGTCCGGTCAACTCCAAACAACAACCCTGCTCTTTGGGGCGGAAGCCAGTCAGTTGGCGCGGATTTGATCCGTAAATCAGTCAATCAACCGACTTGGAATTGTGATAGATGGATGTGATTGCTATCGTGGTCGTACGCAAGCTCAATGTCATACGGTAACACGTACAGATGTACTGTAGACAGAGCTTGCACGATAGAAGGGTGACTTCAAGGGCTCCAGAGGCGGTGGCAAGGTGTGCCGATAGATATTCACTTCTCCTTTGGCAATCTCAGCACATGCGAGTTCCTCCGAGCTTTGGAGATCTTTGTGGTAGGCCAATCAGAGTCTTGTGGTACTACGCAATCCTATGCGCTCTTTTGGGTGGTCTGCCTGTCATTGCACGGGTAAAGTAAGTTTTCGGTAGTTCTCCAAGAACCAAGGGAGTGAGCAAAGGCTAGTGGTTTCACTGCGTGTGCGTTTGTTGGTTGTGTGTGTGGCCTTGCTGTGCCCCCAGCCTCCAAATCCTAGCTTGAGGAGGAGCCATAGCCTGGCCTTCTTTGACGCCCGGCTTGTTTCTGGAGAAACCACCTTCCGGCTCACAATTTTTTTCAGCTGGACAGTCGACATCGCCCCAGTCCCTACTCTGCGAGATCCTAGATTGATCTGAAGGGTTTTTCATGACCTGGATTAGAGGCGGAATGATTGTAAAGGGCATCAAAGCTTGATAAACTTCTACTCAACTGGTGAATGCCGGTCACCGAAGTACAACGGCTACGATCAACAAAACAGTCGGACACTCTATCAGATCATCTCTGGTAAGAGTCTCTATCAGTGGCTCACCAATGTTCCCTCACACTGACAGAATCCCTTTCCTCTAGCTCGGCTTTGACCTTGATCGTCAATGAGTGCTGTGCGCTCTCATTCCAGGTACCTGCCCGCCTCGGTACCTTACCGACCCAAATCAGAAATACGCCCCCGTTACACATCAACCATCGAAGAAGCCGTTATACTTTAGATGCTCGAACGATCACGCAACTCTACAACTATAGAACCGCGAAAGCACAATTGTAATCGCAATGGGCGTTGAAGCCCGCAAACCCCCACTCCCTGCGCCTACCGACTCGCCAACAATTCAAAACTCAGGGGGAAGTGTAACGGGGACTGATCTTGCCACGGACATCTCTCGTCGCACAGACCGCACATCCTATTCAGTCCCAGAAGACGGAAGCCCCATCACAATATCCACCAAGAAGAGGAGGGAGAAGCGCGATAAAGACCACGAAGGCACACTTACCCGGGCGACACATCAGTCACAAACTTCGCTCCTCATTGAGTATTTTGAAGGAGGGAAAGGGCCAAACGTGCATTCCAGGCCAAGTGTCCGGGTAAAGGTTACACCATCAGCTGCTCGTAAGATTAAGGACACAAACGAGCACATCCAGATTACCGAAGCTGGGAGTCACCGCAAGCCTTCATATACGAGACGCATATCGTTGGGCCCAAAAACAATTGGGGATAAGCACGTCACCGAAAGCGCTGACGAGAAGAGCATCAGTTCATACATCTCAGCAGAAGAAGAGTCTAGTCTAGCCGGAAGATATCCACCTGTCGAGATCGAGGTAATGCATAGAGATCAGGGGAGCGACTTATCTGGCGGGCTAGGACCAGCGGAGCAGAGATACATTCAACAAAATGCCTCGGAGGTTTCATCAATGCCACCGGACAGCATGTTGGAGGGAACTGCTGGAAATTCGACTCCCCGCCGCAATCGAAGTCGAAGCACAAGCAAAGGTGCAGTGATCACTACGACAGATACCCTAAAGACACCCTCACGAAGGGGAAGCAGAAGTCTGAGCCGAGAAAGGATTACTCAGAAGGCCATCGAGAAGATTAAGAACAAGCCGAGAGATGTCAGCAGCAGTAAACGCAGACATGGAAGTAAGACCCGAAGCCGTAGCGTCAGCAATGAGCAAGCTGTCGAGAGCCTCATATCCCCCAAACGCAGGTCAAGCCGACATCAACAGGAAGATGAATTTGTGAGCGGCGCCGAGTCAAGTCTTCTAACGTCTCAGGCTTCTACCAGACGGAAATCTGGTGACCAGTATTCGTTCCGCTCCGGTACTTCCAATTCTTCAATCAAAAATCCGAAGCTGCTTGAAACGGTAGAAGATGCGATCCGACGGCTGATTTTGCCTGAACTTACTACCTTGAAAGAAGAACAGAAATTACAGCAGAACCGGAATAAATTTGAACGTAGCAACCGAGACTCAACAGCATCTGGTAGCAGCCCATCCCGGACTGAACTCATTCGTCGAGTCTCCAAACACGCAAGTGCTCCTGATGTAAAAACAAGGCCCAAGGTCGTCCTCAATCGAGATGAGCATAATGCAGGTACCGTGTTATCTGGTAATTCAATTAAAGGAAGGAAAGAAAGTGGGCGGGACAAGGCATTCGACTCACCCACAGAACGTAGCTTTGAGCGGGATGTGTCCGAGGAAACCGTAATCCGTGATGATGGGACGGCGCACCACCACAAGAACAAGGATGGACATCGACCCAGAGACGCCGTAGTGGGTGGAGTTGTCGGCGGCGCTCTTACAGCCGCTGCACTGAAACACCATGACTCGAAGTCGAGCATTGACAAGCGAGAGCGAAGGAGAAAAGGAAGCAAAAGTCACAGCAGAAGTGCGAGTGTTGCCGAAAGCACTGACGAAATATTCTACAAGCATGAGGTCCCTCCGATGCCAATGCGAAGCGAAATACAAGGGTCAGAAGTTACAAGGGACTCAATACTATCTGAGCAAACCGAAGGACCTGCATCGCCATCCATGCACCGCCGAAGAACCGAGATTCGAGAAGTCTCTCGTGGTTCACCTCGAGAAGTACTCTCGCCTGCCCAACGAACGCCTACACGAACGCCTGTGGGAATTCACAAGGGCTTGGGTACTCACCACAGTAATCTCTCCCGTGGGGATCTGAGCGTGCACAGTGCAAAGAGCGAGCGGAGCCTCCATATGGAGGAAGTTGGTCCACGGGCAAGTGATTTTGGCCTTGGTGGTGCAGCAGTAGGCGCAGGTATTTTGGCTGAAGAAACTTTTTCACATAACCATGATCGATATAACGATCACGACGAGCGTGTCTTTGCTCACCGAGCTCATAACCAAGGGCTAAGTCCTATTCAGAGTGTTGCTAGCTTCCAAGAAGAGCGCGATCTTCCGAACCGAGACACCGGATACACACGCAGCTCAGGGTCTTTGTCATCCCTCAATCAGAACAATAGGAGAGGCTCCGCTCTCTCCATCAAATCCTTGTCGTCAGTCGCTAGTAAACAATTCCCTCCTTCGAACAGACCAAAAGGCATCAACCTTGAGCGGGGAGAGGACGTGCTCGGCCAGCACGGTCTTCGAGATTCTGATGCTACGCAAGGTGAGTATGACTCAGGAGATCCTGCAATGGACGAATGGTACGAACGACAACACGAAGAGAATAATCGATACCGTGAATCCACGGCAGGCGAGAATTATCCGGACGCTACCATTGACATCAGGCATCTAACCAACTACACCGATGATAGCATGGATGCCCCTTATCTTGACAAGGTCACAGCAGCTCAGCATGTTCGTGGAATGGGTGCGAACGCGGAATTCATAAGGACCCCCATCGCGGTGGAATCAGCTGTCGCTTCACTGCATGACCCATCAGTTCTTTCTGTGCGCTCTAAGGCTGGAAGCAAGTCTTACGTAGACTCATTCGAAGAGGATCGACGAGTCACCCCCGATCAGCCTCGCGCGTCGGACAAAGAATTTGGTTCAGAGGAGCATGGTGGTTATCCTGATGATCATGGTGATACTCACACCCAGGGCTACAAATCCGAGAAGCTACATGAACACGATCAACGTTCGGCAGCGGACTCGCCAAGACAGAGTGTTGCTCGGTCTGAAGACGGACAAGTTACAATGAGGGTTAGTGGTCTCCCTGTTGCGGATGATCCAATCCCTGAAATTGGGCATGGTCTTGACTCGGACGAATCTGACCTTAACACCAATCCTTCCATCATACAAGGACCAATTGGCGGCATACATCACGGAAGTCGCGATCATTGGCCTTCTCAACCTACCCCACCACAGTCCAAAGGTGAACCGTTCTCTCACTCGAACGATCATAGCGCTCATGAAAGCCTCAAGGCTGCAGCAGCAGGTATGCTCAGCGCAGCAGCGTTAGCCCGCCGAGACCAGGAATATCATGATGGGCAGGACAACACTAGAGATGTCTCTTTTAATGGAAAAGCCCAGCCTACCCTGGAGGAAGAATACGCCCAAGGCGTAAATCATGACTTTGGACCAAACCGAGACTCTTATATGACCGGCATGTCTATCCCTACGCCTCCTATGGCAAAGGACAAGGATGAGGGCTACATATCCGCTGCTCCACAACACTCTCCTGGCGCCAACAGCCCGGAGGACAAGCATTGGAATGGAGCGTATGAGGCAAACCAAGTCAACGATGCTAGCGATTTCGTGGCGGATGACGATCCGTTCGTAAGTAACAACAAAAGCCACGCAAGACACCTAAGTGCCAATTCACACGGGATGCCGTCTCCTCTTTATGATAGTGCAATGGGGCGAGGCATCGACAGAATTCAGTCCAAAGATGTCGTGGCGCTTATGGATCACGTTAGTTACCCTTTCCCTCCTTTCCTGCAGGAAATACTTATCGTAATATAGCTTACTGTACGAGACGCCCAACGAAATGCTCGCGATACGGAGATCCTCGTGACCTTGGTTAGAAGCGCTGCAGAAATGCGCAATTCATTCGAGGATATGAAGAGGTTCATTGCTGAACAAGATGACATGATCATGGATACAGGAAACAAACAACATGATCGTACTATTCAAAAAATCATTGGAGGCCCACGACCTCAACCTTTGGGGGCTCCCCGCGCTTCTCGCCAGCTTTCTGCCGAGGACGACGAGGATATGCGAACCAAGAGACGAAGTGTTTTCAGGCGTGCTTTGAAAGGGCTCAGTGGACGCAGTACAAACGATCTTGGCAAAATTGAAGACATGCTTGTCCAGCTGCTTGGAGAAGTGGAGGGTCTAAAGGCTGCACAGGACATTCGGCCTAATGTTACTGGAGCTCGTCCCGAAAGTCTTAGCTCGTACGATAACGCACGAGCGGTCGGGCAAGATGGCTATGAGCCTGAAGGTCAGGCCGGTACTTCGTCGACCGGTCATTCTGGATACTTCTCGAATCCTCCTTCGAGGCAACAAAATGGTATGAGGAGTCAAGACATTCGTCAAGGATCAGGGAACCGGGTTAGCACAGTCCTTGAAGGAGACGAAGAGCTCGAAGCTCATGAGCAGAACGTGCTCGATCATCAGTTTAATAACGATGATAAGCTGCTTACTCCGACCAGGGATTATGCTCGAGGCACGTCTGTGCCGTTGGACACTCCACCGCAGGTACATATACCCACAGGAGCTCAGAGCAACGAGAATACTCCAAAAACTGGCACGGACAAGAGTCGCAAGCACAAATCAAGTAGTTCCTCTTTCTTCCCCAAGATCTCTAGATGGTCGAAAACCACAGCTTCATCCATGGGCGATAACGTTCGAAACAGTGGGCGGAAGGAACGACCTTACTCGGAAGCATCTCGCTCGGGTTCGGATCTGCACTACGACAACGACCATTACGATCCGCATGGCGACGATAGGATCCGATCAAACGATTCGTTCCAGAATGATCCTCTTCGAAGTAACCGCCCGCCTTCTCCATTGGTTCCTTCTCAAGTATCGGAGGATCCAAAATATCAAGCGCACCGTAATTCTCTTAATCTTCAGCACCCCCAACCACGCCCGGGACCAACACATCGGTACCAAACCCATCTCGAATCTCAAGCTCATAATTTTGGCTCTCCCATTTCTCCAACATCTGACCAGTGGGGTTCAAACCCTACCCTTGCTCGTTTCCCGGCGGGTCCTGGCAATCGATTGAGTGGAGGAGCGGGTAATCTATCGCCCATATCTGATGGTGGTTACTCGGAAACATCAGCGGCTGAAAAGAGCAACGCCCCGCCTCGGCCTCCAAAGGTTCGAGACGATGGCCCACTGATACCGGCACAACCACCAAAGTTGGCATCGAAAGACAACAGGCCGGCGTTTGCGTCGCCTTTGAGCTCGGAGTTTCTGCAACCCGAGCAGCGATATAGTAACGCGTCATCTGGTGCCGATCTGGTGCGCTCCTCTGCCTCTACTTTGCGGTTCTACGAGCATACAGCTAATCGTAGACAGGCAAACGGCTCTCCGCGCTCCGCCTCTGGATCTACTCCTCAGCGCAAACCTACCGGCCCTCGGCCCATCACGACATCTGGCAACTACAGCCCAGACAAAGTTAGTAACATTCAGCGCAAACGTTACAGAGGGTCTCCAAATCATATCTCGTCTGCCGAGGACGTGACCTTCTAGACCAAGAGGTATCTAATTCGATGTATAACTTTTCCCATCGGATGTCGATGAGGATACGACGCTCCTCAGGATTTTCTGCGGATACCTTGAGCCAATTCACGACATGGCTTGCGGGCGTTATTTGGCTTGGCTGTGGATGGGCTGGGTAGGGAAAGGTAGGGCAAGGCAAGGTAGGGCATTGACGATACCGGACCGGGTTCTACTTGTACTTGAGACGTAGATGGATGACGGTTTACGACGATGACATGAGAAGATAGTAATACAAAAGCATTCTGCCACCACTGCACCGCTGTACCTGAATTCGCTGTCAACGTCTCGTGGTACGTACATATGACAACGAGACCAATCCAATAGGCGGCGCAACAGTCAAGCTTTTTCTCCGCTGCAAAGTGCGCGTACCTGCATAAACTCTGGAAAACCCAAACGCAAAACTGCGTACGTGCGGCCCCTGTCAAGTTTCAGAAGCTGATGGAAGGGGGTCGTTATGCCTGACAGCAGTCTGTAGTCAGTTGGTGTATGTGATGTGATGAAGAAGCTGCTGCATTATCAGTTTTCTTTAGCTGGTTTACAGCATGATATGGTTGCTATTTTTGGCCTGTGGCTTGGCAGAACTGCACAGCCTTATAAAACATCGCACCTGACAGGAACCGGCCTGCCGTTCCTGGCGAGATTTCCGGTTGGTTAGGAATTTGGAAGTAGCAAGTGGGATGGGGACCTCGTGATGGATTGGTAGATGACGGTCGGCCTGAAGTTGGGGGACATGCCAACCAGAGTACCTTACCTAGACAGGGAGCCTAATGCTGCTGCAGAATAACATGAAGGGTGCGCAATGGAGGTGAGACGATGAGTGTAGGGCAGTGTTACGGGAAATATCAGAAGGACTTAGGCCAGCAGTCAGCAAAACCATGCATGATCATGCTAATAACCTTTCTTTTCAATTCACTGGTACTCTGACCCTTTGCGTGTTTCCATCGTTGCTACGGAGTATATATCCTTGAACTCGTATGCTTTTCATTAAAGTCAGGCCTGTGGTTGGATGACTTTGTATTACGCGTACAGCAACAACAGATAATACGAAATTTAACGAGATGCCCTTTCTCCGCTAGCGCCACGCTAACCGCCTCCTTGTCGACATTCCTCCCTTCACCTCCACCTGCACCTACACCTGCACCTGAACATCTACACAATACAACAAACTCTCACTACACTCGAAGATAAACGCTCACCACAATCGTTACAACTGGACTGAGGCGACAAAAGGGATGCTCAGGCTTAGTACGATTTCGACACGCCGTCATCCGTCCTCTTCCGGCATGCCCTTCGCTTGATTTCTTGTTTTCGCTCACTAGAATAGTCGTCGCGGCGACCGTCGTTTACTTTACATTTACGATTTTGCGACTACATCACAGCAACTACAGTCTACGGATTACCTGGAATCGCCCAGGTCTGTTCGGAAGTTTGTTTACTGGAAGAGGTGGCACAACAATCGGCTCAAGCTCGCAAACTTATTGTAGCGATCGCTCTCCGGTAGACTGCCGGACTACCTGACCTTTGTCGCCGTACCACGAGTCACATCCAAATAACACAACCCACAATGCGTCTTCCATTATCTTCAAGATCATTTAGTCTCGTTCTCGCCGTACACGCCAGCCTTCCATCACTCACCTCAGCAGTCCGAGTCATCGAATCGAGTTCACTTAACTCTTGTCAGGAGAACTCAAGTTTTACAGCAACTCTGTTCGATGTCGAATTCACGCCGGATAATAACTCTTTGGCTTTTGAAGTGATTGGCGTATCATCCATCTCGGGCTATGTCACCGCAGAAATTCAGTTTTTTGCTTATGGCTATCTTGCTGTAAAACAGCAGTTCGATCCTTGTGAACAGAAGCTTACGGGCATGTGCCCTATGAATACTGGCCAGATCAGTCTTCCCTTGTCGAATTTGGCTGTGTCGCCTGATGCGGTGAAGAGAGTACCTGGGATCGCATATACCTGGCCTGATCTGGATGGTGTGGTCAAGATTTATGTAAAGGACAAGGCCACGCAGAAAAGTGTAGCTTGTGTACAAGCATCACTATCGAATAGAAAGACGGTATACCAGAAGGGTGTGGGGTGGGCTACAGCAGTTGTCGCTGGTCTGGCCCTGGTGGCCTCTGCGGTGACCTCTGGATTAGGACATTCAAATACGGCCGCTCATGTCGCCGCAAACGCTCTCTCCTTGTTTGGTTTCTTCCAGGCCCAAGCCATCATTGGTATGACCTCGGTGCCTTTACCACCAATGGTCAAAGCATGGACTCAGAACTTCCAGTGGAGTATGGGAATTATCAGAGTCGGGTTCTTGCAAGACATTTGTACGTGGTACCAAAGAGCAACTGGCGGGAAACCGTCGACTTTGCTATCGACGTTGAACACGGCCTCGGTTCAGATACAGAAAAGATCCGAGGAATTCCTTCACATCTTGTTCCTCCGGGCACATGATGAATTGCTTAAGAGACAGAACCCCGCTACCCCCACTACTACCGGAAACACCGCGACCACGTCAGCGGTTACTGTCAAAGGCATCAAGCGTGTTGGTTTCAAAGCCAACATCGAATCTACCAATATTTTCCTAACAGGTCTTGTATTCTTCATGGTGTTCATAGCACTGACGGCTATTGGAGTGGCGTTATTCAAGGGCTTCTGCGAGCTTGCAGTAAAGGCAAAATGGCTGAAAGGGAACAAGTTTGAGGATTTCAGAAACGGCTGGAAAATTGTTCTGAAGGGCATATTATTCCGCCTGGTATGATGAAGCTCAACATATTGATCCGACTCGCACTAATACTTATGCAGGTCTTGATTGGCTATCCCCAAATGTGCATTCTCTGCCTTTGGGAGCTGACACAGCGGGATTCTGCTGCCGAAGTAGTACTTGCACTGTTCTTTTTCATTTCGATGACGGTTGCCCTGCTATGGGCTGCGTTGAAGGTGTACCGTATCGCCAGACGATCCGTTAGCATGCACAAGAATCCGGCGTACATCCTCTACTCCGATCCTTCAGCATTGAACAAATGGGGCTTCCTCTACGTTCAATTCCGCGCAACGGCGTATTACTTCATCTTGCCATTGCTGCTCTATATCCTCGTCAAGGCAGTGTTTATTGCATTCGCCCAACCAACCGGGACAATTCAGGCTATTGCGCTAGTGATTATTGAAGCTATCTTCTTGATCGCTGTGAGCATTCTTCGACCATGGATGGACAAAAAGACGAACGCTTTCAACATCTCCATTGCCGCCATGAACTTCCTCAACGTCATCTTCTTACTGGTTTTTACAGCTGTGTTCAACCAACCGGTTGGTTCTCACTATGGCGATTGATTGTATGTCGTCGTACTAATGTTTAACTAGGGCATCGTCACTGGTGTGATGGGAGTGATTTTCTTCTTCATGAACGCGATCTTTGCCACGGTCCTGGTCGTCATGGTGCTGTTCTCCACCGTCTACGCCATTATCTCCAAGAACCCAGATACCCGCTACCAACCGATGCGTGACGACCGAGGTTCTTTTATCAAATCCAGCACGCAGCTCAACACCGAGCTTGATGCTCTAGGTGCAACAGCCCGAGGCAACATGACGCAGACCGCATACAAGACGCGCGACCTCGACGACGACGAAGACTCGTACTCGTCTAACTCAGGACGTAACCCCCACGATCCGTCGGGTATGCCTTTGCCACCTTCAACAGCCAATTCAAACAGATCACCCATCCGCCATGGCGAGGCCCCACGGTCTCCTATGGACTCTGCCATGCCCTTCCTCCCCAGTGACGGGACGCCAAGGCATGGCTCACCAAATCATTACACCGACAACCCCCAAGGCGGCTACGGTGGCTACACCGACAATAACTCATGGGCCAACAACGGCCACGCCCCGCCCAGGCAGACGGGCTACCGGCAGCAGAACAACGGGAGTCCTTGGCAGAGAGGCGCAGGGTATGATCATTGAAGGGTGGAGAAAAGGGCATAGCATATATATACACATGTCTGATAAAGTAATATGACGACTTGCAAGAAAGGGCCTGCTGGAGTCTTGTTGCATTTCTGGTTTCTTCTGGTGGTGGTATCTGCACCGCGGTGATCTGTGAGCTAAAGGGTTGAATAGAGGTGTATTGACCTCCTTGGCGTTTTCCCGGGGTTCGACGAAACGTGTGCGTTTTGTGTACGTTGTGAGCGGCGATGGGGGCTTGAAAGAGAGCTTTTGGTAGCTACTGTAGATAAGATGCTTTTGTACAGTATCGAAAACTGTGATCTTCCAACCAAAATTCGAGTCGTGAATTTTCCAGGTTTCTCGGTCCTTGGTATCGCCAAATAGATGGTTTTGGTTACAGACTCAAGTATCGTGTACTGTAGCTGATATGACTTGAGCATGAGAGCGAGGGGGCGGACTTGGCTGTGGAAATAAATTATGGGGATCGTCAACCCTGAGTATGTACATATGAGGATGAATACTGTACCTCTTTCCCCCCATCTGCCCCACTTTACCACTCTCACATTTTCTTTTTCTCAACCCACCAGGAAAAAACCCCAAGGAAGTCGCAGCTTTTCTCGTAGGGTTTGGTTGCGAGCGCTTGAGTTTGGGTTATGTATGTCATCGGGCATGCTATCTCACCCATCCATTCCTTTTCTTCCGCTTCCATCAAACCCCCCCCGTTTCCTCCCGGCCTGTATATTTCACTTTCCATCACACTTCCCACACCCATTCCTCCCGCTCCTACATAGCTAGATCGGCTGAAGCTACAAATACCAGATGTGAAACGGCCGTAGATCGATGCCCTGGTTTGCGGTTCGCTTGCTGGAGCGTGGGATTGGTGTTGCGCTGTGTGAGGGAGAGTTTTGACTTGAGTTTCGGTTCTTGGTTTCTTTGGGGGGTGGAGGAGGATGGTGGGGGGGGGTGCGGGGGGTGAAAGGGTTGGGGAGTGGGGGGTGGGAGGTGGGGAATGGGGGATTAGGGGATGGTATGGGGGTTAGCGAGGAGAGGGCGAGGATGGTCAGTATGGTTGGTTTTGATTTTCGTTGCATAAAGTGAGCCTGGTCTACTAGTGTTTCGATGGAGATCGCGAGACCCTGTGTCCAGTCTGTCTTTGTCTTTTGCAAGATTTTATTCTCGATATGGAGTCTGAATTCGGTGGATTTTGGTTGCTATAAAGTGATGGTTCTGTATTGGAGCTACGATGACTCGGATTGAGAAGGGGTGGGTATATTTTCCCCTATAGGACAGCCTTTTCGTCGTTTGTTGTTGTGCAAGCGCTGTTGACATGGTCAGGTAGTGACAACGGTGTTCAGGGGATGATTCCCAATTTGATCTCTCGATAGGCAGATCGAAGGTTGGAGACCTGATTTTGTGTCTTGTGGTGAGCAGTCCATTAAGAAAGAATTCGGTATAATTGCATAAATTGAAGACTTCTGTACGTTCTCGGTGGTTTTCTACAGTGGTCTTTCCGCGTCGTTTCATAGGGCTTAAGTTTAAAACTCGTTCATACTCCGTAGATTTCCGTAACAAATACTCCATCTTTAGTTCAAGAGAAGAAAGAAGAAAGAAGAAATAACAAATCCGTGAGATTCGTTTTCTTTACTTCTTCCGTCTTCATACAGGTTGCCTCAATATCTTTCAAGACGAGCAAAAAGGTTACGGATTTTGCTTCATGTACTTGTATTGGTTTCATGATCGCTTCATCGCGCATGCATTGAGGTGAATGAACATATATTAGATACGTTTGCCAAATTCTCAAATTTCCATACCAAGCTCTGTGGACTCTGCTCAAGCAAAGTGAGGGAAATATGAAGTCCAATCCACCGTCTCGTATACACTTGCTGGCACCGAAGAAAAGCAGTAAAAGATCAGTACTATGAGCCCAAGATGTGATGCCAGATAGATGATTGCCATAGTGAGAACGAATGAGTTGAAAACCATTTCCGGAATATTAATAATGGAATATGGAAAAGTAAGTACCAGCGGGGCAATTACATAAAGGAAGGTGACTGGACACAAGTAAACGCTTTGGGAAAACCATCAGCCTTGCTACAATCTTCGATGGACGCTTTCGTTGTGGATGAGGCGACCAAGTCCATAAGGCCTACTGCTGTCACTAACCTTCCGAGCGCAAGTACGCTAAATTTAGATACGGTCCTTTCTGTCTCGTATTATCCTGGCCTAATTCTGAGCTGTTTAACTCTCCGTCCAGTATCTCATCGCGGATTGCCCGCGTACCGTGAGCAGAAAACGGGCCACCGCCCAAATCCAGGACAAAACCGCCCATATTGATGCTCCGGGGCAAGGACGATGATACACGTCCACTTCATCTTCCTCGGCCATATTTGCCATAGCCATCTCTTCGGCCAATACGGCTAGCCACGCCATCCATGCCAGCCAGCGCTGGATTCTTCCCGACTCGGCATGTTCAGATGGATGCACTTCCAGGAGCACACCAGGAATGTGACAAAGCAGCTCCATAGGATATCTGAGGTTCCCGGACCGTGTCCTGTGGATACCCATCCGACGCGACGCTGAGCAATTGTACATAGTATTTGTGGCTGAGGTGTTTTGAGCAATTGCAAGCGTCGAGGACACAAGGATGTTGTTTGTCGAACTCCAATCGCCTGCCTATCAAGGACCTAAATCTCCCAGGCTTCATTTCCGTGGCAGCATTCTGTTGACATTTAACGTAGGCAATAACATCTTAATGCATATCTATCTTTGACTGCTGCAATTTCCTAACGCACTCTCGTTAGCCAAGGTATCTTATATTGATCATGCTGAATTCCTGTCCAGACCGCTATGGATAGAACAGTCGTAACCATAAGCTTTACACAAAACCACCTCCGCATTGCTACCTGTGCCTTCCCTGTTCAGTACCTGCTACAATGCCTCTCACTTCCCCCCCATCTGCCTCGGCCCAATAATCTGTCTCCTGGGCCCTGACACACCTAGCCCCACACCACCCCGATTTTGACTATCTCCACCCATATACCCATATTGATTGACATCCCAGCTTTCGCCAGGGCCAATACCACCTTCTCGGACCCCTTGCTCAGCAGCAGTCTTGGTCTCTTTTTGCTTCTCTTCCCATTCCTGTTGGCGTAGGCGCTCAAGTTCCATCTCACGCGAGAGGAGGGAGGATGGGGGTTTGTTAAAGGGAGAAACGGGTTTTGTGGAAGGCGGCGGAGGTTTGGTGGGAGAGGGAGGGGGGCGTTGGAAGGGTGACTTGGAGGGCGATAGTGAGGTGGGCCGTTGGAATAAAAGAGGGGAGGGGGAGGGGGCGGGGGCTGTGTAAGTAGCTGGGTTTGGGAGAGGGCGGGAAGCGCTAGCGGGACTCGGTGCTGAGGGGCGGGACTCGGTTTTCGGTATTTCAGTCGCATTTGGGGTCGGGAGAGGTCTGGGAGGTTGCGGCGGAGGCAGATCTTCTGATTGCGGATGTGATGGTTGGCCGAAGGACTCATTGTGATGGTTTGACCATCCTTGGCGGAGATAGTCGCGCTCACTGGCACGCCAAGAGTCCTCGCTGCTCTTGTGCGAATGTGAGGGGGCTGGTGGTAGAGCCCTGTTTCTGCTTCGTGAACGCTCACGAGCGGATTCTTCCTTGCGCCGGACGTTCATATCATGCCTTTCCAGAACTTGACGTTCCCCATCTAAATGCAAGCGGTCTTCTCGTTCGCGCTCGTAATGCTGTTCCCGCTCTTTGGCCTTTTCCAGCTCCATTTCCAGCTCCTTCACCCGTTCCCTCTCTGCTCTTCGCCCAAGGTCTTCGTCCGGTCGCGTTGGTAGTTGACGCTGCTCGGCTTGATACTGGCTCAGAAATTGACCTCTGAGTCGTGCATCACTGTTTGTTCGTTTGCGCTGTCTCTCCTCTTCGAGTCTGATCTCAGCCTCCTTCTCTTCCCTCACTCGAGCTTCTTCCTCTTCCCTCCATTTTCTCTCCTCGACCTCCCACTTGCGCTTCTCTTCTTCTGCCTTCTTCCTGTCGACTTCTCTCTGTCTCCTTGTTTCCTCCGCCCATCTCTGTTCTTCAGCAATCCTCTCCCTCTCTTCTTCTGCTTCCCGTTCCACTCGTCGCTTGTACTCTGCCTCCTCAGCCTGTAGACGTAGTCTCTCTGCTTCAGCCTCCTCTTCACGTCGTTTTCGCTCTTTCTCCGCTAAGCTGGGAACTTTGGGTCCAGGGGTAGTAATCTGCCGTCTCCCACCGAAGCTGATGCCTTGATTGCCTTGACTAGCACCTCCCATATAGCCATACTGATGGATGTTCCATGCGGGAGTTGTAGCACCTTCATCTGTTCGTTTGCTCCAGCTGCTGACATTGCTTGGTGGTGACTTTGGTAGGCCGCCGTTCGTGGATGTTGAAGCTTTTGAATCCGAGAATCCCGAAGGACTCCTCTGCACCCCTAATGCTTGTGGTCCTAGGTTAGATACTGTCGAGCTAGACTCGCTCACATTGCTCGTGCCCCTAGCTCGCGAGTATTTACCGTTTCCGGCAGAGTACTCGCCAGTGCTTTGTGGACTCAACGGCCCACCTTTCTTCTTTCCTCCTATTGCGCTGGGGAATTTGCTTGGTTGTATCGCGTGGGCTCTTCGACTGAAGGATCCTATACATACCAATACCTGAGCTGGATCCTTGGCCTCGTAGAGGGCGACAGTTTGAAAGACATCATGCGGTTGCAGACTCAGAGGAGGAGACTGGCACGCGCGGAGGAAATGGGAGATGTTCTCCATCTGTACGAATGGCATAGACGACTCTTTGTAACGTACGCCAGGTGGACCGACAGCCAGATTGACAAGTCTATAACATGTGTTAGTCAAGCCTGTTGGTTAGAGATATGTCATGAGAGCAGTCTCATACTTGCAAAGAGCAATCCCATCTTTCAGCGCTTCTAAGAGGTCACCAGGAGCCAGGCGCTCTCCCAAAACCTCTTCGATCCAGGATCTTATCTCTTTGGCAGCCTCAGGAGTATATTTGCCTAGACGTAGATTACGGAGGTCCTTGTCGAGAGACGAAACTGAAGCCATACTGGCCGGGCAGTCCTATGGTACAGGTGGGGTATTTAGAGGGGTGATAATCTCCTACAGTGCATGCCGTCTTGGTATGACCTGAAGAAGTAATGCGTAATATGCTTATATAAGTGCAGGCTAGGTACACAAGTGTAACATGCAGAATAAACAAAATCTGTGAATGCGTTCCTGAAGACTGGGACGACGTTGTATAACGGCTGCTCAGATTCCCGGAATGCGCTATATAAAACACGCGATGAACCTTGAATTCTAGAGCATCCCGGCAACGATCACTTTTATACTTTATCCGCTACCTCGAGCAAAGGCCCGTACTTTGGTAGTATGTCTTCCCTTCTCAGTCGGTTGTGGCAGAGATGGAAGGCCCTCAAACTCCCATGGCGGAGAAGATGGCTAGCCGGTAACAATCCTCTCTCGACTTTCCCTACTCCATCCCTATCACTGACGCCTCCCTCCCCCACCACCAGGTGCTGATCTCGCTGGCAACAAATACTGGTACTTCAAGCCTACGCCCTCTGCCCCACGAGCGCGCCGAATACTCCAACATAATCCTCGAATACCTTACTCGGACATCAAAATTCCCCGTACGCCTTCCATGTCCTTGGTCCACTTTCCGTTTCCCCAATCCCTACTGACTCGAAGTAGCGCAATGGCACCAATGGCTCCGCTACACCCGCCCTTCACCTCCCTCGGTGCAGGAACAGCAAATCGACGTTGCGCGACAAGCGCAGCTGAAATTGTTAGCGAAAGCAGCAGATGATAGGTGGGCGGCGAAACCGTCGGTTCTCGACAAGCCGAGGAGAGCGAATTTTGAGTTGGGAGTTGGCGAGGGGGAGGTAGTTGGTACGAAAGAGGAGGTGGGGGGAGGTAAAGAGAGGGGGGCCCTTGAGGAGAGAGGGCATGAGAAGGATAAATTGAAGGGAAAGGAGAATCCATGGAAGGTAAATCGGGGGAGGGCAGGGGAGGAGTGGCAGCCGGAAGCTTGGACGCCCGATCCAGGGAAGAGATGACATCGCAGATTAGCGGTAATGACGCGGAAATCTCGCTACATATAGTACAATGGCGTTCTCTGGGTATGGTCTTGGAGACTATAAGGGCCAATGAATTCATGTCCGAGTTAGACAAGGGGTCTAGGGCCTCTTCAGGATGTGAATCAAGATTCAACTATGTACAAAAATACCATGGTATATCCATATTCAGCTAAGGATTGGCGAAGACAAAACCCTGACATATTCCCCATTAAACTTGGATAGCCAGCGAGCCACCCTTTGGACGCCACCTGATGCTTAGCTTCGAAACCTCCAAATCGTTCAACCTTCCAATTGCTGCTACCGCCGCTCGCCAGGGAAATTCCCCCCGAACCCCCCAGGTGGAGGAAATGGCCCTCCTTGCTGCGGTGGACTTCCCTGAGGGGGAAATCCTCCTTGCGGTGGCATTTGAAAGTTCGGCGGCATTCCCCCTGGAGGTGGGAATGGCATACCAGGTATCCCTATTGGCGGAGGACCACCAGGGCCTACGTTGGGTGGAAAAGGTGGGAAAGGAACGCCACGACCAGCGAAAGGAGCTGCAAGATTGCATCAGAAAGCCTCAAAGTGAAAACAGAGAGGGATTGGAGGAATCTTACGAGGAGGAAAACCACCTGGACCTCCGGGAGGGGGGGCTCCAGGCATTCCAAATGGCGGAGGAATGCCGCCTGTAGTTCTGAAGGTAAGCGCCATTCCTCATGTAGCACCTTGGAGAGGTGTCTTTGGGCTTGGTTGGAGCCAGATTGAAGAAAATATTCGGAAAAAGGTATGGAGACGGGAAATCCTACCTGGAAAGCCGAAAGGCGGAGGAAATCCTGGACCGCCCATAGGTCCCCCGCCTTGGTTTAACATAGGATTCGAGCCAGCTTGGCCTTCTGCGGCATATGAGGATGTGATAGAGTCAATGACTGATTGGGCTTTCTCATGGCCAATTTCTACAGAACGACCATTAGAACATCCTTCTGAAAGAAGCGGGCGTACGTCTGGAGGTAGCTGGGGAAGAGCCGTACGTTGGTAGTAATCTAGAACATTTCTCTCATGGTTCCGACCACTATTATGAGCTTTCCGAACACTCATGGAGTCATGGGTGAGGTAGACATCGCAGTAATCGCCTAGGGTGAGTCAGTGATTGGGTTGGGACAGGTGGAGCTGGTGGCATCTACAGAAGAGTGCATATTGGGTCAGTATGATAGACCTATAATTCCGAAGAGGAAGACTTATATTTCGGCATGTTATCGTCGCCACGGCTAATACAAAGCGCTGTAAAATTTGGAGTGGAAGTGTGGAGTGAGATCGGCGCATTGGCAGTCGACAAACACAAAGTCAGAGCTTAGGCTCAGCCCTACGGGGAAATACTTGATGTCAGGCACACGCCAATGAAATCTTAAATGCGACTCTCCAAGTTGCAATGGTTTATTAAAACATTGAAAATCACTATTGAATATTCTGCACATCAATAAGCAGACAATTAGACAATTTTTAATCGTCTGGTATGAGTTTCGTGTTGATGAAAGTTGACTATGAGGGAGAGAAAAGGGGGCAAAGCTCCTTGCTAAAAATCCCATTTATTTTCTGGTGCGCTCTGTCGTGCTACAGAAACACTGAGCAGTCTCACAGAGCTCTTTGACGTAGCTGGTAAGAGCGCCGATTTATTCTAAGCTACGGGGTATCTAGTTCTCTAATAACCCTAAAGCCCTGGCGATGACCGGCCGGATATTCCCTAAGTCAAGGCACGATGCTGGAAGTGGGACTATTATGTACGATGTCTGCTCCATGCATTCTGGGCAGCACTTGGCATCGGTCGATAATGGCCACCATCTGTACCACCTCGGTACCGTCCTTGATTTCCGCCACCCCTTGGGGGAGGGCGCTCCTGTAATTTTCGTGGAGGCATCTTCATATTGCTATTGCTCCGGCCAGGATATGGCTCAGAATAACGAGGAGACAATGATCGTCGTTCACCAGGTCTACTTCTGTTTTGCCCCTGGTCGTTATCTCTGGAATTATCCCAATATCCTCCACTTCGAGAGTTGGCGATTCCGTCATCTCGATAGGGTTTAGCACCAGAAGTGTACAAATCAGGATGGCGATCATCCAGATTCTGATTTCCCCGAGTCATTATGCGTATCTGACCTTTGCGAGCCGGTTCTGGAATCCTTGGACGATAGAAGTTGGCCTGATCATCGTCGCTATCATCGATCATCATAGACCTCTGTTGTTGTGCTCTGCCTTTTATTGTCACTTCGCCCTGTGACTTGATTGTGAATTGCCCATTGGAATTTGAGGACCAAGTGCTTGTGCCGACCGGTTTTCCTGGCCTTCGGTTTGGGCAATCATTGCCCAGGTGCCCACTTCTGCCACATTCATAACAGCTCAACCGGACACCTTTGTTCGTCAAATCAGACTCCCACGGCCGGCCTGAGGTTCGCCAGATAAGTTCGCAATCCTCCTCGTGATGACCATTCCGTTGGCACAAATCGCAAACGATCTCGCCAGGCGCCAAATTTTTTAGCTTGTATGGGCACTCCAGTACAATATGACCAAGCTCTCGACACTTAGGGCATCTCTTCTTTTGAGGACAGTGCTGGCTTGAATGGTCGCCGTGAATTCCACAAGTGGTACATGTCAAATTCACACAAACTTCTGCCATGTGACCTAAGTGAGCGCAAATCAAACACCCGACCAACGTATTGTGGTCTACGTTGTCAGGTCTCTTAGCTATGTGGAAGTATCGAAGCTGTGCCTTGAGCTCTTCTGGATCCAGTTCCGCTAGTGTTCGGGGTTGAATTTTCGGTGTAATAATGCTCTCCGGGTCATCGTTATTGCCCTCTAAGCCTTTAGCTACTGCGTCAGACCTTGCGTATTCCATCATGGCATCGCCATATTCATCTTCATTGTCCTCACTGGTACCGTTACAGCTTGAATTTGCGATTGCGTTAACATCTTCATCATTGTTAGGTGCGTGGCTGGTGTTATCTGATATTTCTCCGCTCTCTTGCTCGCTGATTTGAAGATTCAGAATGACTCCACTATCACTTCCAGAGTCCTGATCCTGCCCTAGATTTGGTTCCTGATCCGATTCGTAGCCAAGGTGCGGTTCTGGGTTGCGATCCGATTCGTGCTCCTGTCCTTCGGGCCTGTTTTGCGGCTCTGGAGATAGTTTCACGGCGAAAATCCGATTTTCAACCTTGGGGACGTTACCCTTCTCCATTGCTTCGCAAATATCGAGAGCGCAGGGTTCTGAAGTTAATGGATCAACTGTCGCTGCCTTTCGGCCAGATTTATATACCTTTAGTGTGCCCACATGCCTACTGGTCTCGGATCTCGAAAGGTCATGCACAATCGCTATTTCTGGCTGAGTGGTGGGCTCCACGTCTGTCTGCAGTATATGAGACCGCAGATCATCCATGAGAGAGATTTCGTGCAATTTCCCAGCCTTCAAATCCTCTAATCTCCCAGTCTTCATGCATTTTTCTACCAATGGCCAGAGTGGCGGCTTTGATTCGCGACGCTTCCCCCTTCCTTCCCCACCATCCTCGGGTTCTGCGACCTCCCCTTGTCTCTGGTAGAGAAGGCTTTCGTAGTCTCTGTCAACAGGGTAAGACTGGCAGTAGTTATGGTCCACCTCCGCTTCGTAAACACGATTCTGTAGCTTCTGGGATTTAGGACTGTCATGCTCGAGCCCTAAAAGCCTCTCATGAAGGGTCTTGAGTCTTCGTTTAGTTTTCTTAATCTCTTAAACAATATAGTCAGTACTCGTTTGGTAAGAAGATAATCCCAAAAAGCCACAGAGGGATAACGGACCGGAAGATTGAATCTTAGACTGAGTCGTAGCCTTCTCCTGCTGCTGCTTCTCTTGCCCATTAGCTTTTCTTGAACCACCCCCTAGTGTAGTTCGGATCTTGGCTTTTGTCCCGACATTCCAGTTCATCGACGGTGCAGCACCAATCTTTGTTGCAGGTTCAATCAAGCCTGAGACCGCAGCTTGGTTGGAGGTTTCCGAATTCCTTGGCGCGATTACCTGTAAACCATTTCGACCTTCGCCCGCATCCAAATCTCCTACGTCCTGTAATTCGGACTTCTCAGATCGCTTAGTGCGCTTTTGAGGCGTCGAGTTGGAGGAATCAACCTCATCACTGTCCTGGGAGATTTCGTCGTGACCTCTTTTGCTGTCTGTCCTAGGAATTGGTGGACCAGCTCGCACCGAGCGATCGGGCCCCATATTAGTAGCTGCCATAGTGAACAAGGGTTGTGATGTGACTACATTTTGTCTTCATCGTTGTTGTGGTGGTGGGGTTTTAGAAAGCGTGAACTGGCGATGTCGGTCTGGAAAAAACAAAGCTCCGCGCTCCACCCTGTACGACAGCACGGACAGCTTACCTATCCACCTATCCTAGTTGGATCTACATACTGCCTTAACAGCAAGCAATAACTTTGTCGTTTATCTCACTCTTTATAAATCATCATTGGAAGCTCAGATCTATTTTCTCTTACTGGCCTGTAAAATCCGACGAGCTTGCTTTGTCTAGTTTGCTCAGACCAACATCAACCGGAAGAACTGCGTCATAGTACAGCTCTTAACACAAGGTAGGCTCAAGCTCGCTGTGGCCGTCTCTTCAGCACCCTAAGGCGTCAAAAGCCGGCTAGATCAGTCTGCGTCTTAAACCCAGCATCTCAATCAAGTACTAACACTGCCATAAGCACAGGCTTGTGCTCCCATAGCGGCTGACTACGCGTGCAACAACTCAGCAATACCGCAAATCTGTCTTCCTTGCTTGTCCCCCGCACCTTGTCCTTTTCCGCCAATACCAAGTCTTGCCCACCACAAAGGCAGCCAGGGGATCCGAAGATGAATGATGGCAAGAAGGGGCGAAGACGGCGTTCTAGCAGCCTCCTTTATCAAGAGCCGCCAGAGTCGATGGAGCATATGAGTGATCAGTCGGCCCTGCCAAACCTCAACGCCAACTGGGTCAATGCAAAGGGTATGACAATGATTCCAAGGAGCATATTGCCAAGGCTTTTTCCGAGAAATCTTGACTGAATATTCTATCTACTAGGAGCATGGACAATCCACGTCGTTCTCATAGTCGCCCTCAAAATCCTCTTCGACATCATTCCCGGCGTCTCCCAAGAAACATCCTGGACTCTAACAAACATCTCCTACATGTTTGGCTCCTACCTGATGTTCCACTACGTCCGTGGCGTCCCCTTCGAATTCAACGCCGGAGCTTACGACAACCTGAATATGTGGGAGCAAATCGACAACGGCGACCAATATACCCCAGCCAAGAAATTCCTTTTGAGCGTGCCGATATTGCTCTTTTTGCTCAGCACGCACTATACCCATTACGATCTGACGTACTTTACGATCAATTTCTTGGCCGTGCTGGGCGTCGTGATACCCAAATTGCCTTCGGTGGGTCACTCTGAGCTGTATAAGATATCCAAATACTAATAGAACCTTATAGAGTCACCGCCTACGCGTTGCATTGTTTTCGGGGAACCCTGACGATCGATAGCACCTTGAATTTCTTGTTCGTAGCGTACTGTTCTTTTCCTTTTTGCTCAAGCGAGGAAGGGAAAAAGCGAGGGTGGTGGATGGGCTGGGAAAAACGCAACGGGCTTGGATTCGTGCATTGCTAGTCTAGAAAACCCATTTCTACAACTTTCATACCCTTCGATTCTAATTTTATACTTGCCTTACCATGTTCCCAGGCCAGGCCAGGAAGCGCTTGTTCTCCATCCATCAATTCGTACCCCCTAAACCATCCTCAAACAAGCCTCTACATACATACCTCCTCAACCACCCCACTGACTGAAATCCCGACTCGGGGGATGAAGAAAACTACTGTAGGTAAAGGCATCATCGATATATCAAGGCGCCGCTCGGTTCAAGAGGGCATGACGAGAGGAGTAACCCTTTTGTATTCGGGGAACGACGATCTGAAAGGAGTAGCAGCATCGGGGGGTTGTTGGGACAGAGGCCTCGCCTCCATCGCTCTGGTAGGTAGGTACATGCTCCTGACCCCCAACACACTTCTCACCCCACAGAAAAACATATCAACAATCAACACATCACCATCACCATCACCATCACCATCACCATCACAAGCACTACCATTACCACACTCATGCCTCCAAAAACCCTCTTATCTCTACGCTAACTACACACCAAATCCTCCAAACCATCCACCTCAATCCCCCCCACAAGAAATATTTCCAAGAAAAGATATATGCCAGTCCCCCAAGAAAACCAGCCACCAACATGTCAATCGACCCGGCGTCAAGACTCAAGGAGATATCATCATATGTTCCACCCCAATCCACTCCGCTCTAAGAAAGCGCAAATAAAAAGCAAAAATAACCTCGTCATCATGGGAAAGCTGCAAATCCCACACGCAAGCTACCTGAAATATATCCATCACAAATCCTCCTCCTTTAAATATCATACCACATCATAAAAACATTCCTCTTCCACCTCATCTCTCAGCTCTCAAAAACCCCTCCCAACAACCTTCTTCCTCCTCCCAAAAAACCCCCTCAACCCCCCCTCCTCCCTCCCCGCAAAATTCGTCCCCGTGCTCCTCTGCTGCACCGGTGGCGGCGGTGGCGCGCTGTTCTTCAGAAAGTCCGCCAAATCTCCCACGCCGCCTGCGTCCTCGCGTTCCGCTCTCGGCTGGGCATTCTGTCTCAGTCGCGCATTGCTGCCGTTGCGTTCTGCGCGGGCGGGGCCGTTGCGCTCGCGGTCGACGTGTGCGGCGTAGGTGGGTTTGGTGGGCTTGTAGGTGTCAAGTTTGGAGCCGATTTGGGTGATGAGGTGGGGAGATGTTTCGCGGGGGTTGAAGGGGGGGAGTTGAGGTGCGTCGGTGGTGCGGCCACGGGCGGAGGCGGCACTTGATGGGAGGGATTTGAGGTTTTTAGGGGGAGGGTTTGCGGGACTGTTTTTGGTGAGGCGTTCGCGCGTAATTGAACCGCTGGCTCCGCTAGCTTCTCTATGAATTCCCCACCCTCTTGGCTTAGGGATGTCATCAAAGGCCGAAGGGACCCTCGGTACCGAAGGAGGAGGCGTCACGCTGCGGAGAAAATCCATGAGACTCTCTTCGTTGTCATGCGACTTCCGTCCGCCCATGTATCCCTCGTCGCTATCAGAGTCAATAGCGTATGGGTCCTTGACCCGGCGCTGCCTGCGTTTAGGCGGATGAGGAGGTTCGTCAAATGGCGCGGGCGGATTCTGGGTAAATACGGTCCTTTTGACATTCGATTTGCTTGAGCTCCCAAGAAGTCCCGTCCTCGAATTCGTTGAATTGACGGACTGCGTTGGAGCCGAGCTGTCTAGGGTGCTTGCGACTGAGGTACGTGACATATCCTTCGAAGTTCCGTATCCAAGATTACGTGCTTCTTCGGAGTTCCTCGTCGCACGGGAAGTCGATAGCGACATCGGCGTACGAGCAGTGCCATTGTTCCAGTCATTGCCTGGTCCTTGGCGGATGAAATCAATCAACTCGTTGGTGTCACGAGACGACACGGTTGGCTCACGAGCTTGCAACTTGGACCTTGACCGTACTGGGGCGATAACTTCGGCCCCCGATGGCGCCGCATGCTGATCAGGTTTGATGACTTTTCGAGGTAGTCCTTGTCCTTGTCCTTGTCTCGATGATGGCCGAGACTTTTCCTTCAGGACAAGATTGGTTCGTGAACCGTTCACGGACTTGGCATCTGCATTAGGCGTCGGTTCATGTTCTGGTCCAGTTGATCGAATGAAGTCCTCCAAATCTCTCGAAGTTTCCTTTTCGATCCTGGCGTCCCGAGCAGCTGCATGAGCAGGTCGCCCATTCCCAGGGCTCCTGGGTGGGTGTGCTTGCAAAGCTGGCCCTGTGGAGGAGAAGATCTGTGCAGATGGTGAATTCGTTTCCTTGAGACTGGTTGTGGGATTTGACCGAAGCCCGTTCCTCCCTTTCAGCGAAGCACTGGACCGGGCGGTTGCTGGCCTACCAAGTTCGGTGGTTGACTGTGATGTATTTCGTGAAAGATTGGAAGACGCCTCAACCTCAGACAGTCGTTGCAAATTGTGCCTTGGAGACTCGGGTACCTTCAACAAGTCAGAATATACTGATGAGTTACACGAGCTACCTATCCTTACCTCCATCTTCCGCATGCTATGTGGTGTCAGCGTGTATTGAATGGTCTCGTCACTCTTGATGAGCTGTTCGAAGCTTTGCTGTTTGTCGTCTGCCTTTGGTGTCCTCAGAGAATGTTTGTCACTAATAATGCTCCCGTTACCCTCGGAAGAATTGCGGGACAACACTGGTTGTCGGCTACCATCAATAGATTCTCTACTCAAGAACCCCTTTAATTTCTGGGATACCTGTGAAGTACTAGAGCCGGAGGTATGCACAGGACGTAAGTCGCGATTGCTACTAGATGAGTTCCTGCCTTGTGGCGTCAGTGGATCCCGAGGACTTCCCGGGGAAGGAACGACACGCTGCACAGTAGCTCGCTCTGGTCCTGTATACACTGGAGGAAGCTGATTCCGATAATCGGAAAGCTTAGAAGCAGGTTTCGCCTGCGCGAATATTGATGTTGACAAAGCCCCAGGCATAATGACTTCAACGTTGTCTGCTGGTGCATAGGCTCCGGACCTGGACGTATCGTAGCTTGGAGCAAGCGACGAAGCTTCGTCGGAAGTGTCATGAGCTGCATCAACCAGTTCCCGTAAAGGAGTGAGCGCGGGGGCGCTGTTTTCAACCCCGGCCGCCGGATTGCTAGATTTGGTTGATCTAGATGGGTCTGTTAAATACGTTTCTCGCACGACCGACGTTAAAGTGGCATCGTACTGATGGCTGCGATCAACTACTCCTTGATACATATCAGATGATTCATGATTTCTGTCACGGAGCTGATTATTTTGCATTGCGGCAACATTTGCGTGGTCTTCGAAATGTCCTGAACGTCTCACTTCATTCTCTCTCTCAAATTTAGGATCTCTCGTTGCGGACACATCATCCTTCTGCAACAGGGCCTGGTTGTCATACTCATACTCTTCCCTAGGCTTGTCTGCCTTGGGAGCTGGTTGCTGCTTCTCCGTATCTGCTGGGCGACCATGTGTAACGTTGCCAGATCTGAGGCTGTAGTTGCTTGATGCAGCGCGGGAGAGCGTTTGGGCAAGTCCTTGGGAGTAATTCATCGCTTGTGGTATAGTGTTAAGGTCATACTCGCCCATGCCCGTACTTGCTTGTTCCCTTTCTACACAGCCGGACTCCTGCGACGATCCTCGCGGTATACTGGCATTTGAAGTTCTTATACTTGTAAGTTTTTCACCATCAACCACAGCGGTCACTGGGGTAGAAAGACTCGAAACTTCAGATCCGGGGGATGATTTATCTGCAAGCCAAGGAAGATCTTCCTTGTTGTATACACGACCCTCATGTTTGTGTACTAACGGCTTGGAATCCTTTACGGGCGAAGCAAGACTTTCCTCTTTTGGTAACTCATACCGTGTTTGCTGCGGGTTGGGCAGAGACGATGATCGATGGCGTCGAATGGGAGGCACATTCTTAGATTCCCGTTGCTTTACATCGGTTAGCTTTTCGGGCTGTGATGATTCCGGTGGCGTTGACTTCGTGGCCATGTTTGGGTATTCGACGACGCTCAGAGGACGGTCTCTGCTTCCACGATTCCCTTTTCTGCCGGCCAACTCTGACGAATAATTGGGTACTTCGATTTCGGCCACATCATTCGCTGTTGAAGGAAGTGGAATTGACATAGGATCCGGTTCTGTTTGCAATACTTCTGCGACCGATGGCCGGTTTGCATTGTCGTAATAGCCGTTGGGGCCATCCGTCTGGTTAGGACTCGCGGTTCTACTACTTCGGGTACTACCATTTGTTGAGGTCGCCCTCACACCGGACAATGGTCTATGGTTCGATACGCTGGACGATCTGACACGCTTCTTCCATGATCTCCATAGCCGGCCCAACGTTGTATTGAATGCTAGCTTTTCCATGTCGATGTCCTCTACTACTACTCGATGGACCCCTGTGGTGCTCGAGCTACCATTTCCGTGATGGTGCTGCCCGCTTCTCTGCCGATTGTATGCCGCCTCGCCAGCCATTATCAAAGCGTGCTCGCCGATGAATTCAAGAATGGAAGTCAGGAATATCGCTGCGGCTGGGGAGACCAAACCGAGATCCCGGGAGACACGGCGACGTTCGTCATTTGCATCTTCCAAATGTTCCCGTTCAATGTACATCTCCTCGTCCTCCTCTTCCATGTCCCCCAGGCGAGTGTAAACCATGCAGCGTAACCTTGTCCTTCTCCATATTAGGTTCAGATCATATTTTCCCCGAGACTCTTGCCCATGGTGGAAGGCAGTCAACTCTTCATCATCTCCTCCGCCCAGGAACTCTTGCAATTCCTGGTCAGCTCCATCGATGGCGTCTTTGGCGAGTCGAGGCTTGAGCACCTCCTGCACGGCAGGCCTCAGGGCCGCAATCGAGGTTGACCGTGAGCTGGCGAGGAAGCTGAATAGAAGGTTGTCTAGAAAGGTGTTGATAAGGGCTAGCGACGCAGGAGAGACTAGGGCCGGCTCGGCATCGACGCTGTTTCCTTCTTCCTCGAACCAATCATACTCCCTGTTTTGATGATCACTGGTGACAATCTGCGAGGCAGCAGATGCTGCAATGAAAGCCGGTTCAGGTTCGACGGCAGGCGGCGACGCGAGCGGAGAGTTAAGGGACATGGATGAAAGGCGATCACTGGAGAGGCTTTGGGTTCGTTGCACTTGCGCTGATGGAAAGTCCATGACTTCTGGGCGAGAAAGGCGGTGCATTCTGAGCAGGCGGTGGTGAATGTACGGATGACTCGACGTAACCTATCAGCGTTCACCAGATGCTCAGAGAGCCTTGATCAACTGGGCAAGCTATCCATTGTGAACAGACCGGCCTAGAAGCTCCTGATGTTCATGCTAAGCATGGTAAGCGAGAGAGCAGATGGTTGATTGCTATAAGGCTATCATCAGCTTTGGTCTCGGTCTGATGCATCTGAAGTATTAAAGTGCGATCCTCAGTTTCCGCTACTTGCAAATCCGGAGCAAGTTCGATGAGACGCAGGAGAGCAAGCACAGAAGTCGCCGTTGTCTTTCTTTTGTCCTGGGAGTTGGCTGTTGAGATGGCTGTAACATGGTCGGGGAAGGGGTCCATTTCTGAGTTGGACCTAAGATGCGGCACAGCAGGGACCATGTTTGATATTACCAGCAGGGGTGTTTAAGTACTTCTAGTCTTGTAGATTCATGACCTTCAGATATATTATCAATCCTTGATTATTTACAATTCCTCCAGATAGATCCCTCCGCAGGCTTCCTCGCAAACAACATCTGCAGGCAGTCACAGAAGACGCATTTCTACCAGACACGATGGATTTATTCTCACGATAGAATAGAGGTGAATGGAGTTACCCAAGCTAGGCTGTTCAGGGTGACCCCTCGGAACCGGTTGCTTTCCACCAGATCAATCTACAACCTTATCATAATCACGAAACCCATGAGGCTTCTGTGGAATGGTGACGAAGGTACAAAGGTCAAAACTCAACGGTGCGAAGACACATCCATGGTTTATAGACCTTGGACGGTGAAGCTGCCTTGCATCGGGTGATTCGACGACACTGCTTCCAGCATCAGAACCTGGGTAGGTAAAACTTACTCTCCCACAGATTTCCTCCGAGCCGATGAGCCAACATCCTGCAGAGTACGGAAGTATGCTGTTTCACAAGCAGTGAACGACTTCATTCATGCAGCCATTGTTCGCGCAATGGCGATTCTGCAGCAAAGTGGAGCCTCATTTTGTGCGCCACGATGCAATGCGAGCCGAGGCCAAGAGTCTTTCCGACGCAACGACTCTTGCCAATAATGCATGAGGATTCTTGATATTGTGTGGTGCGCATATCAACGACTCATCGAGAAGTACCGACAGCAACAGCATCGTTGGACTACAAGATACAAATTTAGAGAAGGCCCGCCAAGTCAACTGTTAGACCGAACGGCAGTTTGGGAAGGAGAACTCGAAAATGATCGGTTTCATACGTTGTTCTGCTAATTTCGTATTGTCGCACAAGCTTTGCAATTGCTCCCGAATCATCGGTGGTTTTCTTTCACGTAGGTCACGGGCCTGTTTGTCCATTCGCATCTCTCTACATAGACCGGTCATCGTTTACTGACTTCCTGCACCCCCTCGTGGCTTCGACTTTTTCATAACCCTGATATCCTTTCCTTCCAACCATCTATTTGATCTGTCTCGCATGTTGAAGCTAGGATCACTCTCAATCCCTCTCAAGGGAAGGCCTCCGAAGCTCTTTGGGAACCATTCATTACTTATCAACGGTGATTGATACCGCCGATTGTACTATACAGAAGGGAACAAGAAGCTGCTAAGATTAAATTTGACAAGAATACTGGAGGACCGGCACAATCACAGGATCAACTTTGTTTCATTTGCTTGGAAATGGCTCGGATGAATCTAATGGTTGATTGCCAGAAAGAGACTAACCTAAATAACGCACTGCATCCATGATGCTGGGTATCAATATTAAAACGACAAACGCGTTTATGAACTTGGCCAGCCATCCAGCCTCCAGTCGATCACTACCGGCCGTAATTCATACGGCATCTAGCTTCGTTATCGAAAGCCTCCTCACATCATTCCATTCCACCATGGATCGATAGGATCGTTGTAGTAATAGCACCAAGGCCTGGACGAGTCAGTCTTGATGGGCCAGTTACACTTGCTCTGAGGGGTACGACCTTCTGATTTTGTCTATCTTCAGACGTGCCTCAGGACTTATGTCGTCCCAAGGACTTCTTTCGGCCCGCAGCTCTCTCCGTTGGCACGTGTGGCATGATGACTTTATTCTATTGATACCATCTCCTCTACTGTTCCAGCAGCCCCCGGATAAACCCGGTCGTCCCATTGCAGCTGCGCAGGGTTCTATGTTCTGTCTTGGGCCCCAGTGGCCGCATCCGACGTAGTAGGTGTCTTGGGTGTAGCACATCTTGGACTGGAGTCACTTGGATAAGCTTTGAGATAGTCGTCCTGCCTTTGTGAGTTGCAAGATTCTTGAGACCGGTATATTGAAAAGCCGATTGGTATTGTGTGCTTGTGTGAGTCGGGAGCAGAGAGAGTGTATTCTGGGTTGAGAATATTCCATTGCAATCCAGGACTTCTGCAATTGTTTGGGTTGCATGATTTCAAGTGTCTTCATCTGCTCGCTGTCATGGTTGAGTTGCCAAATCACAAATTCCCTAAGCCCGAGGGAGAGGCAGGTCTGTGTTGACAGCAGTTGAAAACAGTGGCTTTGTGCTACCTTCGTCTGACATGAAAAGGATTGTTTTCCCTTTGTATGGAACTTGAGTGTTTGCTGAAGGACAATTGAACAACTGGTCCCATTGTCTACAAGCCATTGTCTCTTTCCTATGGATACGTGTTTGCCAGTATAGTTTGGCGACAGGATATTCACCTTTGCTCGGATTTTTGAATTGCCATGGGGTGCAAATGTGGTAAAGCTTTCAATAAACACAGGTCGAATGTCTTGCATCGTTAATCTTGCATTATGAAATTTGGAAGGAGACGTTGGCGCCAAACATCGCTGGTACCATTGTTCAAGGGCCAGTGCGCTCATCAATCCAATGGTACCTATCAAAAAGCTGACATACCATCATGGAACCCATGGTATTGGCACTGGGATCGGGAACCCACTTCTCGGGATCTGTCAATATCTTGCAGATTTCGGGCAAAGCATTTGCAAGACAGCATGTTCACGGATGGAAGAGGACACCACAACATGTTCAATAAGGCATCGCGACGGGGCAGTGTCACTTTCCATCAGGCAAACTAGATGTCGGTGATAGCCAATGGGTCGTCAGCACCTGGCCAAAGACCTCTTGCCTTGGGGGGCATTCTCAAGTTGGGAATGTGGAACAAACTTCCAGTGGGTTTGAACATGTCACGTGATAGTCTTTTTCACGTGAGTAAGGTAGTTACCTGATACCTGTTTTGATCCCCAGTCAGAACAGACCATCAGCCTCCATTATTCTCCATGGAAAACCCAATACAGTTGGGATTCCAAGTTCTGGACTGTCTCGACGCTCACCACTTGTATCCAGTTGTCAGCCTGAGGCCATGGGAACACATCTGTCTCTCCCAATCATATATTGATCATTACATTCAGTTCACAATCTCCACGCCTCTTGGTCAATTGGTATCATAGACCCAATGAAGCTTTTCCAGTCAATACCTTAGGTCAAGGGTGAAGTGTACCTTACTCTACGGGGTTAGACGCCTGGAAGTCCGTAATGGTAAGGTAATTCTCATGACTAAGGACAGCCGACTGCCGATAGCCTAGAGGTCACAGCCAATGACAACGGTGCGATAAAGAAAAGAGCTACCGACCGTGGATCTACTCTCTACCGCTCGAGACATGCCAGTGATTGTTTTCTCTTTCTCTTTCTCGCCGTTCCCTTCGCCCGCATGGAGATAGCACGGTTATGGCGGTGTGGCATGAAGAGCATCTATGTGTCAATGGTCTGGGGGTGATGTGTCAACAGTGTCGTTGATGTGTCCAATTTGGTCAAAGGCGCACCAGGGTACCTACACCGTACGTCGGTTAAGGAGGTACATAAGGTACCTACCTTCAACCAAGGAGATATTCTAAGCGGGTTAGTCCCGGGATATCTGGAGGCCACAATCATGGTATCAATGATGATAGTGGCTTGGCGGTCATTGATCGGATCTCACGGGAGGGGGCTCCGTCGTGTCTATCTCTACGGAATACATAGGTATCAACACACATTCTTGAGCACACGACAGCTACTGTAAGCTATCTACGACGAAGTACGGTATCATCTGTATGTGTGTTTTTGCTTCTCCCGCCATGACGTGGGGATAGTCGATCAGATTTCCGAGATGCAGAAGTGCGCCATACAGATACAGTAGTCTGTCTACGGAGTATGTACTTGACGACGATTGTTCCGACGTTGGGGGGGTGATCTTTTCCGTACACTTATCCGTACTCCGTACTCTACAGCCTCTCAAACATGGCGGCTGTTCTAGAAGCGGGGTGATATGACTTCTTATCGATACCGCTATCGTGGAGGTTGGAAGGTTGCTCTAATCGTATGGAGTACTCGCTGACGGCAGTAGAACTACACTCATTGGGAAGCAAGGTGGTACAGAGGTACAGGAAGGTACCTTGGGTAGCCAACAGATTCCAAAGCCCATCGCTCTTAGGTTAGCTGGACCCGAGCACGCATTCACGCATTCACGCATGAAAGATGCGTCCAGGAACGGGAAGAAAAGCGTGGCAACTGGCGATGGAACTTCCATCATCCGTAGCGTGGCCGAAAGCTTGGGCCAACCAATGATACATACCGTAAGGTGTGTATTTTAAGATCATCCCGCTTTCCATCAACCCACGCAATAACAATAACCCCAAAGCCCGCAGGCCTTAGTGCCCATGCGCCGACTTTTGAGTCTTTTAATGCATTCACTTATCTCTCCGGCCTTGCCCTCCTCCCACTACCCCATCCCATCTCTACAACACATACCACACACTTACTCCCCAAACTTCCTCCGCAAACATTCCACTGCCACCAGACAAGTCAAAACCCCCTTGAAGCCTCACCGCAAGTTTAGTAAACACACGCCAACATGGTCAGTAAAGCTCAAGGGAAGCCCTTTGAGCCCTGCGTCAGACTGATAACCTACTCAGGCCGAATCTACAACCGTTTCAAACACGGAGAATGTGAGTCCATTGCTCACCATACGCCGCACGCGAGCTCCATGCTAATCGTTGAACCAGCTCATGAAATACATGAGCTTAGATCAGAAGGGCAAAGTTCTGGCCGAATACATCTGGATAGACGGCCTCAACGGGGTCCGCTCAAAAACAAAGGTAGGTGAGATCTGGTGCTGCCACGCTTCGCTCGAAGATGCCTAATAAAATCGGCCTGTGTTTGCTTTTGCTCAGGCGCTTATCGGGTCCCATTCCTCCGATATGACTTGAATCCTTCACTCTAGTCATTTGCTGCGCTACAGTCATAAGTGTAGAGTTTGCTAATTTGCGTCTTCAACCCTCAACAGACTCTACCAGGCCCAGTCAAAAGCCACAAAGAACTCTCGGAATGGAATTTTGATGGCTCATCTACTGGTCAAGCACCCGGAGACAACTCCGATGTCTACATTCGGCCCGTTGCCATATATCCCGACCCCTTCCGCCGTGGCGACAACATCCTCGTGTTGTGCGAGACATGGGACCACGACGGAAGCCCAAACAAATTCAATTACCGACATGACGCCGCCAGACTAATGGACGCCAACGCCGATGAACATACATGGTTTGGTCTTGAACAAGAATACACCCTGCTTGGTCCGGACGGATGGCCATACGGCTGGCCCAAGGGCGGTTACCCAGGCCCTCAAGGCCCTTACTACTGTGCTATCGGAACCGGAAAAGTCTATTGCAGGGATATTGTTGAAGCACACTACAAAGCCTGCTTATACGCTGGCATCAACATCTCCGGTATTAACGCAGAGGTCATGCCTGCTCAATGGGAGTTCCAAGTCGGGCCTTGCGAGGGTATTAATCGTAAGTACGAGGAAATTTCCCCCTAAACCGAATTGAGTACTGACCTGTCATATAGTCGGTGACGAACTCTGGATGGCCCGTTTCCTGCTACACCGCGTCGCCGAGGAATTTGGCGTCGTCATCACCTTCTCCCCCAAGCCTATCCCCGGCGACTGGAACGGTGCCGGTCTCCACACCAACGTATCAACCCAGTCCATGCGCGAAGAGGGCGGTATGAAGCACATCGAGGCCGCGATGAAGAAGCTCGAGAAACGTCATTTGGAACACATTGAAGTCTACGGCGAGGGCAACCGCGAGCGTCTGACAGGCCTCCACGAGACTGGAAACATTGACCAGTTCAGCTGGGGCGTTGCCAACCGTGGTGCTAGTATTAGAATCCCAAGACAATGCGCGATGGAGGGCAAGGGATACTTTGAGGATCGAAGACCGGCCAGTAACGCAGATCCTTATCAAATCACCGGCACGATGATGGAAACTGTAAGTAGCCTCCCCGTTTCTAAATCCCACTTTCGAAAGTGACACGGTACTGATTGCGTTATGTAACAGATCTTCGGTGGTTTGCCCGATGAGCAGATGCTGAAGTAGGTGGATTTCTGGATCAATTGTTTCTAAAGGGTTTTGCGTAGATGATCAATTGCGCACGGCGTAATTCAGGGTTAACGCAATGGCGAGGCGGTCCAGGTTGACTAAATCCTTTTTTAAATGCTCGACTGTTAGCATAGAAGAAGAACGTAATGCATCATTGCCAGACCCGAGAAGTCTCGCAGGGATGGTGGTTTTGATGATATCTTGAGTACTTATGCGGAGTTTATGCAGTGTCGATGCTCTCACATCAAGCCGTTTCGGTAGAACCACCCCCATTTCTAGCCCTTCCGCCGTCATACAATCCTCACCTTCTATCGCTGTTCGTCACTAGAGATTTTCAGGCTCTGTCACCCCTAAAACAAAGCTCTTGTGATGTTGAAAATCGAAGACTACATATCGACACATAGACCGTTGAAATCTCTCAACTTCTACAATGTGAGAGTGAGACTGCGTTGTAGAGAGTAGGACTGGTCAAATTAGACTCGTTCTCCCATGCACACCTCAAATTTCAGTCGTGTCACCCACCCTGCCACAGACTTCATGCCCAGTCAAATTCTGAAGCGCACGGCTCTGTCATGACTCGCATATATGCCTTTGGTTAACCTTCCCTCAACGCTCCCTCATCGACATTCACGCTGCACCTCACCCTCACCAACACCACCACCTCCTCGATCCGCCAAGAATGTCCACGCCGACCTCTACAATCCGCCCCTCAAACTCCAAACCCACTCCCCGCGCAACTACAAACCTCAGCCCCGCCTCGGCATCTTCCCCTCCGGCTCCATCCTCCGGCTCTGCTGCCAACCGCTCCGTCCCTTCCCCTGCCTACCTCCACAACCCAAAATTCGGCTTCAAGTCCCCAAGCAATGGCATCTCAGCCCAGCACGCCATGGGCGCCATCGCCATGTCCCGCGTCGGTACGAACACGAGTTCGCCGAGTGCAGCCATGATGGGTTTGACAGGTGCGTTTGGGCTGGGGACGCCGATGGGGGGGTTGGGGGTTGATGTTGGTGGGGGAACACCGAGTGGGAATGGGGTTGCAGCGTTGGAAATTGTACGGGATCAGGAGGCTGACAGGAGGAGGAAGATCGAGGAGATTGTGGCCGTGTTGGGTAGAAAGTGGGGGAGGGTAGGGTCGGAGGGGTTGGAGAGATGCGCGAAGAGAGTGGGGCTAGACTGTTTGTGGGAGGAGGGAGTTAGGGGAACGAGGACGCTGAGTATTGCGGGGACGAGCGTGTTAGTTGATGTTGAGTTTTTGGGGGAGAAGGTAGGGGTGGTGCTGTTGAGTTTTCCGGGGAGTGGAGATGGGGTTGGTGGTGGGGTGACGGAGGGGGCAGAGATATTGAGAGGGGATCTGAATGGGGAAAGGGAAGGAGTGAGGGGGTATGTGATGCTGGATCAGTTCGTTGGCAATCTAGAGAGGTTGGCGAGGATGGACAGATTGAGTGGCGGGGGCGTCAGCTGTTTTGATGCAGTAGATGGGATCTATGGGTCCTTGAGGAGGATCTACAAGTGGGAGATTGGAAAGCTGAGGAAGGAAAAGAGCGCGGAGGTCGATGAAGACGTGCTGGAAAGGGAGATCATGTGCAAGAATAGCGGGAGGCCGAAAGTGCATACGAATGGGCGAGTGGGCCTATCACTGCAGTATTGGATGCACAGGAGGCTTGTACCAGGGGCCAAGAGAAAAGCCGAAGAAATTGACGTCAATGATGAGGCAATAAAAGAGGTAGTGGAAGAACCCAAGATCTGGTCGGCCGTCATCGAGTGCGAAGCATCACCTGCAGAGCTCTACCCTTCCATAAGAGTCTCCAATGAATGGGTTTCGGACAGCATCGAGAAGCCATCCTCCACCGAACCTCAACCATTTTCCATCAATACTGACTCTCCACTCGACTGGCAAGAGCCTCCTCCAACCCTCACGTCACACGACCCCCAAGAAAACGCCATGAATATCGACTCGGCGCCTCGTCCTCTAAGCAAACCTCCAGACGTCCGATTCGTCGCAAAGTTCGAGCCTCCCGTCGTGGTTCCTCTTCAAACAGCAATCGAAATCCACAACTGCGTCAATGCGCCTTTAGCTACCGAATCCTATCAAGCAACTACATACGAGTCTCTCCTCTTCGGCGACCCTACAGCAACCCAAACCACGTTAACCCCTAAAACCCGCACCGTCGAAAATACAATAACGTCGTACGACTCAGCTGGCAACCCCACCACTCACAACCAGGCATACACCCTCTTCATCCAGAACCCAACTTACGCCCGCACCATCTTCGATATCCCTTTCTCCCACCCTCGACAACTCATCGCCATCCTCCCTATCCTCCGCCAGTGGGCCCTGACGGGGGACATCCTACGCCGCACCTTCGTTCCTGACCCGCCCTCCCCTACCATCCCCTCAGTCCAGCTACCGAAGACCCCAGACACCCCCCGGCCATCGCCCCCACCCCCCCCAACCGCCTCCCCCCTCCAAATCGATATCTCCCTCTCCATCCTCCCCACCGCCCCAAAACTCACCGCCATCTTCGCCCACCGCAGCGGCCAGCTCATGAGCGTCACCTTTACGATCGGTCTGAACGGTGTGGTGGCGATTGTCTCGGTTGAGCGGGGGGGAAGGGAGGTTGTGGGGGAGGGGGTGAGGAAGAAGGTGGGTGGGGTGTTGGGGGTTGCGGAGGATGTGGGGGTTGTGGTTGCTTGGTTGGGGGGTTAGGGGAGGCGACTGGTGGGGTGGGGTGAAGGGAGTTGGGTGGATAAAGGGGGGGGTAGTGAGGGGCGGAATGTGGAATAGCATTCAGACCTGGCAATTCTTGGACCAGCTACCCGAACGTGCTTGTATATACCCCGGCTTGGAAAGGCCATGTTATCTGTTCTGATCTATTCCAGCTCATCTGCGAAGAAACCCTTTTTAGTAAAAAGTTCCCCCTAAAACCCCTTTAGAAAAATACCCCTCCCCCCCCCAGTCTTTTCAGCTCAGAAAATGGTTCCCCCTTCGACGGAAACTCCGAGTCTTGGTGACAGCCGACTTGTACGACCCGATTGATTTGATTTAATTTGCTAGCTTCCTTCTCCCTGTGCGTAACGAGGGGTTTAGAAGAGTAGAGGTGGGAAGGAGATGGCGTGGATGGGAGGGTTGGTTGTGAGGTTTGAGGGAGAGTTAGATGGAGGGGTGAGGGTGTACGAGTTGGGGGGGTTAGTGGATGCGGATGGGCAATGGTGGGGAGGTGGATCCGGTAAGGGGATGATGGAAAGATGGTTTGATTTCGGTGGGAAGGCTGGGGGAATTCTTGGATGGGAAGGATGGTGGGTACTTGGTCGATGGGAACGGTGGGGGGGGGTTTGGTGTGGGATTGTTGTTGTATGGGGCTTGTTGATGCCTGGGCGAGGTTAGAGGTCTGGTGAGAGTTTGAGAGTATGTGGTTGCTAGGTTAGGAAGGGTAAAATAAATCAATTCTCTTCAGCGCATGTGCACGAACATCGTGTATAGTGGGATATCTAGACCATTCACATTTCCAGAACGCCGGCTCTCTCAAAGGAGACCGCGGCGACGAAGGTGACAGGAGATTTATGCGGTCAGTCAACCTAAATCGAATGTGGCCCGGTTTTTGAGATTATCTAGATATCCTTCTCAGCGTGCTTGTGGTACGTCAACTTTCTCTTAGCTCGTGGCAGCATCTTTCTTTGCATGATGGAAGTGCAGAGGCGCGAATGTTTGCACTGCTTGGGAAATAGCTCATATATGCCATCAGCCTGAGAGTGGCCCGGGATTGTAGGTACGTTGAAACCTTGAACATCGCTCTCGAAAACGTCTCAAAAAGTTGGGGCAAATCCGATATACAGGGCCAACTATCTAGCTAGCCCAGATTGTCTCCTAGGTTTTAACAGGCGCATTTTCCGAATAGACGAGAATGGCAACACTCGCAAATGCTACCCGCCCATGACATTCTTCTTCCTGTAGGTGGATCGATCAACCAAAGCCGCGTTTTCCTTGATAGTCCTTGATGGCCACTGCTTCAACCACATTCCTTCGTAGTTCTGCTCAAGGTACATGTACTGGCCGTTCTGAGACAGTGTCTTTCGAAAATTCCAGTAATCCTTCGAGCAGGTCTTGAGATTTTCGAAGCGTTTGATAGCAGCGTCCAACGTGGCGTCGCCGCTGGTGTCGACATGAGTCTGCGCTACCGTTCCAACTTCGCCACTCATAGTCCAAAAATACCACCTTTCGGGGTGTTGAGGGCACGGATAAATTGGTGTTATGACTTGTATCCAGCAGAAACAGTTCTCTTCAGTGGCCGTATTTGTTTGGAACAGAGGAGCACGATACTCCAGACCTTGGGGGTTGGTGTAGACACGATAGTTTTCTATGGGTTGTTATCATGTGGAAGCTAAGAAATTTTTTGGGAACAGAAACCCACCTGCAAGATGACGGAATCCATCTGGAGACAGATCACAAATGCACAACTCCATTTCCTCAAAAAATTGCGTAGTGTGGTCGACAGAATCTTCGGTAGAAGAAGGAGTCGCTATTGCAGCGATTTCTTTTGTCTCTGACTCTGGAACATCGAGATTTCGTTCAAAGACCTCCCAAGCAAACGCCGGATGGCTGTGGAACAACTCCTGAAGACGAGCTCTAGATTGGACATCCAACATAATGTCTCGCAGATGAGCACTACCGTGGGAGACTACCAATTCTCGAAGCCCTCGATCTGTCTCTGGCATCATACCGAACACAACCGGAACACTGTTTAGGAAGTATTCTACATTCCAGGACTGGTCAATGGCCTCTTCAAAGCGTTGTCTTGCGATATGGCGAAGCGCTTGGATGCCGTATTTGTTCGCCATCACGTACATGGAGGCGTGCAACTCCATATCCCATACTTCGTAGATGTCTTCGTCACTGTCGTCCTCGGTGTCTTCATCGACGTCGTGCTCCCGCAACCGATATGTGGTAAAATAGAGGAACCAGATCATGATCTTCACGAAATCGATCTCTTCATGTTCCAAGTCAATCGTAGCACCAGGTACACGATTCTGAGACAATCATCCACATCAGCTCTATCCATTCGTAGGTAGGATTCAGATGTCTCGGGCTTACACCATCTTTATCCAAGCAAGCAGCTCTAAGAACTTCCGACTGCGAGCAGACGATCAATTGGTGGACCGGTATCGTCTCACCACCGCAGAGGATGTTAAGATCAGCATATTCGCCCGTTTCGTACGACCTAGTATCGTCTTAGTGTGATGCCAGTTCAATATGTAGAACAATACCTTCGCAGACTCTCCGCCAGGTTTGAGGAAATGGATGTCATTGTTGCTGTAATGTTGTGGCTATCCAGTACAAGTAAGATTTTCACTATCGTGGACGGTAGGATATACAGTACGGCAGAGCAGAGAGGCGACAGCAAGACCGACAGTAGAACAGAGACGCTCTAGGCTCAGTTGCTGAGGACTAACTCGTTGTGTGGATGAGCTGATTTTAACTGACAAGGTGCGGGTAAGTAGGACAGTGAAGCACAGTTGAACTCTGGTAAACCTGGTTAATTGTTGTACCTTGCCATTGTTTACCAGGCGATGTATTGCAGTTTTATGCCCATCAGACGCAGGCCTAAATTTGCATAGAAAAATCCACAATGTGTTGTGGAAGGAAAACACGTCGAAAAATGAAGTAAAGTTGCCAAATGGTGTTTAAGAGAGATCGCAAACAATCTCGACTAACAAGACACATAGGAGTATTGAGTTTTTCACGTCAAGCTAAAACGAAGCCAAGAGGTTACAGGAAAATACTTTCTAATACTTACATTTGCTTCATATGAGCACCAGCGACACCAGTTTGGAGCGTGGTGAAGGATATTAGGGCATATCAATAAGGCATTGCTCACCACCATCAATTCCTCCATCTAAGAAATCATGATGAGCACTTCAATATTACAGAAAGACCAACTCCAGCTAACGACATCTAAAACCGTAGCTCTGAAAGATATACAAATACTTAGAAGATGCCGCTGACAATGGATGAACCGATCGTGGCTCCAGCCCCAAAAATGGCAGCGTTGCCCAGCTTTTTTCTACACTTTTTTTTAGCAAACCAGATTACATCGACAAGGGTTAGGACAGAACTTACCCAAATTTCTTTCCGTTCTGATCAAGTTTACTCCCTCCAGGAGTAGCACCTCCGCCACCACTCTGGCTTACATCCACCGGCATGTTTCCATAGCTTGAAGGCGCTCCAGGAGGCGGAGGCGCGAGATTACTCTTCTCATCTATGACATTCACATAGCTCCGAGGGAAGATGCCCTCTTGACGAGTCCGCTCATTCCGTCCTTTCGCCCAGTCCGCATTCATGAATTCAGTAATAGCGATGCGGTCGTTGGGTTGAAGAGCGAGATCACCGTCGTCTGATGGACGGTATTCGTACAAGGCGGAAGCAGAGGCAAGGGGAGGTGCGACTGGGACGGAGGGATAGGCCGGAGGTGGGAGGGCGGGGGAGGGAGAAGGGGCGTAGAAGTTTGAGTGTTTCTCGTTGAGTGATGTATTGGCGAATTGAGATATTGGTGGAGTTGGTAGACCATTTACCGCAGGGGCAGGTGTTGTGTTCCGAGGGGCACGCAGGCTGTTTTCTGAGGGTAGTTGAGAGAGGATGGAGTTGAGTTGCTCGGAGGTGATGGCAGATGAGTCTGCGAGGAATTCGAGCTCCTAAAGGCGTTTTTAGCTTATCGGCTGTCGATAGAGAGGGTTCTTTGCTAACTGTGCGTATTGTACGAAGTGACCTGTTGGTCATTGCCATGGTATGCGCCTCCATACTGGAATGGTTAATCGCGATTCGTTTAGGTACGATTTCCAGGAAAGCGTCTGGTTTAGCTTGAGAGTAGGACACACAGAGATCATAAACTCAACAATGTAGATATTCAAAGGTACAAGAGGAGATAATACTACGTAACATCCAAGATCCTTTCAGAAGCACAGCCTCATTAAAGTCACATGATCGCTTAACGCTTACCCTACGAGTAGCCGCTGTCGCCGTCCACGAGTCTTTGATGTTTCTCTAGAAAGTATTTGCTTCCATATTCAGTTGAAATTCTCTATTTGCATTATCTTCTAATGCTTCCGTCTTTTCGACTTCTCAACCAAGCCCTTCCGTATGGACATACATTACGAGTGACGCTTGGGTGGATTTAATCTGATCCGAAATCTCCGAGTCCTCCTATCCTTTCGACAGTGTTTCAGTTCTCTGCGCTGTTTTTCAATCTCTCTTTATTTTCACTCATCCTAGAGTACTTGATTATCTCCATCCCTTACTGTTCCAAATGTCTTACATCGCCAACATGTTATCATCTTCTTCTCTTACTCTTCCCATAATCCTCTCCTTCGAGTGCAAAGTGTATCATAGAGCTCGTTACAAAGATCAAGGCCCTGAACAACGGCTCACCAGCGATCAAACAGCAGATAGACCTCCGCTCAAGTCGATGGCAAGTAGTCGTAGCCACTTATTTAGCCTTTCCCGATCGCGTCGATATCCTTGTCAACAACGTCCTGTGCGGAGCCGCGAAACCTTTGCTGAGGTCGATGCCAAGTTCTTCTCCTGAGTCTTTGGTCTGAATGTCCGAGTGGCTCTTCCCTAGTTGAAAGCCGTGGTCCCGCATCTACGCGTACCGGATCCACTCATCAACATCAGCTCCGTGGGCGCTCGCTCCGGCTTCGAGGGTTTCATTGTTTACAGTTCGTCCAAGACCGCTTGGAAGGATTTACAAGAATTTTTGCCGCTAGATACAGCTATAAAAGCCATACGGTTGATGCAGTCAATTTGGGACCAATATAAACAGAGCTTATGGACGACGGGCTAAAAGAGTTAGTTGAGATGTCGAAGAAAGGTACGCCATATGAGAACCGGCTACGTATGACGTATGATATTGCACAGGTTCTGGGGTTCTTGGCTAAGGAGAGAAGTTTTTTGATATCCAGGCAGGCAATGTCGGCATTAGGTGGGACTTTTATGTATCAAAAACCACAGCCTAACCTTTCATGGAACACGGGTAAATGCTACTTCATGTGATACCGAAGTTACCTTCTAGATGCTGGACTGAATATAGTTCGTGGGAAATCGTTATCATATAGCTCAAGCTACCGCCGCATGAGCGCCCATCCACAGCGCAAACGCCGGCGGGTTCCTCGTCTGCATAAAAACCGTCCCCGGGCCGGAAAACTTGCACACCAAGCCTTCACCAGAGCTTATACCAGATATAATACCCCCGCTTGCCACTCGCTCCATCACGTACTTGCAATTCCATGCAACAAGATGGCCATTGTCGATGATGTACTTTTCCCCTTCCTGCAACTGTGACTGATCAGTACAGTAGATTCATACTCCTAGCTTGATTGAACTCACGTCTTTTCTAATGATAGCCCCAAAACTAGATAGCCACATTATACCTTTTCCGCTAATCTTATACACAAACAAGCCTTCTCCTGAGAACATCGCTTTGCTGAACCCTTGACTCTTCATATCTTTGACAACGCCCATGGTCGCGGCTATGAACCCGTCTTTTCCTACACTCCACTGCTCGTCACCTGTAAGTCGAAGAGTAGTGATATCTCCGAGAAACGGTGGTGCCATCAGTATTTCTCCTGGACCTGTGTAGGTTGAGGAAGCCATTTCACCACCACCTATCAACTTCTTCATAGAGAATTTAACGGCTCCCTTGAGAGTGACGGTAGGAGACATGGAGATCATGACACCTAGTTGAGTGTATTAATATGGCAACACTTCAACGGATGATCAATTGTTACTTGCCAGGTTTGGCATGCAGAGGACAGCCCATGGCAAGTTGTAAAGTCAAGATACTATTGCAGTCCCTGTGACTTATCCTATAGCTACCACCATTGAAAGTTCCTACGTCATCCTGTGTGGCCATAGCCCCAACGAAGTGTCCAGCCGCCGGTGCACCGCCAGGCATTTGCGAGGGTTTGTTGGTATTCAGCGGTTTGTCAGGAGAAAGTGCTGGTTGCGGGTAGTTTGGATGTCCACCAACGTTGCCGTTAGGTGGAGGAGGCTCTGTGATGGATACATATGAGGTCTTTTCTGATGTCTGTTGGATTGGTGGAGAAGGACGGGGAGCCTGCTGGTAAGAATCTTGGCGGAGTTGTTGCGGTGGAGGAGGAGCGTGGGCATTGTAGCCAGCCGGCGAGGGTTGACTGGGTGGAGGTGGGAATGATTGCTGCGGCGGAGGCTGATATGATTGCTGGAATGGGGCAAAGCCGGGCGACGTCGGAGGCGGTGGGTATGTTTGCCCTTCAAATAATTGTCAGCCCTGAAGGACGATATATTAGCTCGGGTAATGAATACCAAGAGGGGGTTGATTGCCGCCTGATGGAGGAGCTGTAATGTAATTAGTGTATGTTCGAATACTTTTGATCTTGAACTTCGTACGGGGATAATAGCCACCCTGAGGCGGGCTCTGCCCATAGCTGGGTGGTGGTGCAGCCGCCATGTGACTATTGCACGCGGTGGATTTGTGAATTTTGAAGAATGAACTGGCCCGCCGCACAGAATAAGTATTCGGTGCTCCTATTACCTAGAGCAATAGCAATCCGAGCACAAAAAGAGGATGATATAGGCTCCAAGGTTAAGGATCACAGCTGCAAGGAGCATGAGGGAGCTCTTGATATACCTCGTCCGGACGAGGCATCCAAGGCCAGCCGCTTAAGCAGTCTAAGAAAAGAAAGATGCATAAAGTACTGACCGTCTTCGCTGCTGAGGATAATATCAGTTACTTAATTGGCTGAAGGAACCGATCTGGCGGTTATTTAGGGCTTGGCGTCAAGCGGGGAATTCCAGCCGACATATTGACATTTGGACCAATTTTGCTTTGTGATTATGAGGTTTATTCATATACTTATCTGTGGCCTAGGCTCTTAAGTAACTATCTAGCCCTATTCTTCGAAGACTCACAGAAGCTTTTTCCTTTCAATTTTACACTTGCGCTCAGAGCGCATACCCTAGGTCAAATGCCAGTACATGCAGCAACTCCATTCGCCAGTAGTCGCGCCGAATGAAACTAGCCTTGGGAGAACAGAGCGCAAATGTGTAGCACATTCCCAAATACCGATTTTTCCACCATACAAACCATGTCCAGGAAACCTTCATGTCTGTTGCCTCTTGCGCTTGCCAATTTGTGCGGAGAATCCAGACTAGTAAACAGTGTCAGGCGGGGGGCAGAATCACATGGAGAGCGTGGACATACCTTGATGGCAGTGACACTGCGGCGACTACCACATGACTTGCACTCAACGTAATATAATCGTGACTCGCCGCGTTGAAGTAGCGTGTCTGGCGATTTGCATGTTTTGCAGGAAACGTATTCAACTATGTATCGGCGCAGAACATTTTCCTATCCAGGGTCAACGAGATATCAAGGGGAGACCTGCACTGTCCACATACAATTTGCTTCTGCTGGAAGCGACCCTTGATAACCAAACGGCTAGAACCGTCAACACTACCGCTGGTTCCCAACTCTGCAAATCTTAAAGAATGTCAGCCAGGTGGAGTGTTGCAAGCAAGCATAGAACCCACAAGAAACTTGTGACGTGGGCATCTTCACGGTGCATACGCTTGCAGATCTCGGAGATGTTGGCAAAGATTGTCTTTTTGTTTCCTTCTCGAAGGCATTGCGGAGGCGGGATCTTGTAGCTCTTAGAGCCGCCGGATAACATATCTGGGTGGTCCTTGTCCAGAAGTAGGTAAAATCTCTTGAGAAGTGATGGGTAGCTGATAGCAGTGGTAACATTGTGACCCCATATTCCAGTGCCCTTCTCTGGATCACCGTCTTCCTTGGGCACTTCCGCAACGGCGTCACCCCCTTCACCCTCCTCACCAACACCCGCCTCCGCCAGCTTCGCCTCAAAGCTGTCGGCCGCAGGCTTCGAAGCTTTCTTCTCCTTCGGCTTTTTCGACGTTTTTTTCTTTGCCAATCCCTTGAACATATCTGTGACTTCTTCTACCCCATCCGTTTTCGGCTCGGTCGAAGTCATCATGTCGCCGTTTGGAGGATCGATCGCAGTCGTAGACTCGCTAAACTTGACAGACTTTTTTTCTTTCTCAATTTCAGACATTTTCAAAGTGATCTAATTGAACGTGAATGTGTTGGTGCTGTGACAGTGGCGTAATATTGTCGGAGGATAGAAATTCGATGTGAGGCATCTCGCGTGAGTCAAACATGACATAAAACCGAACACTAGCGCATTTGAAGCTGATTGGGTAGACTTCGGCGGACTAGAACAATCCAAGCCGACCGTGATGCCCAAGCCTTTACATGGACTTTACTTGAACATGACTGCAGACCTGGATGCGCCTGCAGCTAAGAAGCGTTGTACAGGCTTGGTGCGTCATCACAGGATCAAGTCGAACCTTGACAGAAATGGCCCATTGTTCTTACCCTGCCAAGATGGAGAGGTCATAGAATCCTTACTCACACGCTCAATCAGCCTGGCGCTGGAGGTAGTGGGCTTTGATGCGGTGGATCCAATTGCCATAGAGAGCTTCCGCGCCGAAGTGGAAGAATGTAAGTAGGAACCTTCAACGCTATTGTTGCGCGGCTCGTTAATGCTGAACACCGCTAGATATGGCTCACTTTCTTACAGACGTCCGTCAGTCTATGCTCTCTTCGCGGCGCGTGCGAGCAATTCCTCAAGACTTTCTACAAGCTCTCCACACACATCAGCTTTCTTTGAGGTCCTTGATACCACATCTCGATCCTCCTGTGTCCGCGTCGCGCTCACAGTTCGCCCTTCTAGTTGAGACCGTGGAAGACGAAAAGAACCATGCACTTCCGTTCTTAGGGCCTGGACTGAATGGCGGACTAGACGAACGATCAAAACTCTACGTTCCACTTCACTTTCCTGCTTTTCCAAGCAAGCATACCTACAAAGCAACACCAGAATTTCCAGAGCGCGAGAAGGATCCCAGAAGGATTCGAGAGCGTGCCACGGAAGAAGGGCGGATGGGAGAAGAAGCTTTAAGGAGACTTGTAGGAGCGGGATCTGATAGTGGCATTGTCCTGAAGGTTGAATCGGGGCATAAAGCGAGGAGTATGCGCAATATGAGAGACGAATTGTGGAGAGAGACAATGCAGGTTCTCAGCTCAAGAGACGAGGATGCTACGAAAAGCACGGGGAATAACAAGCAGGGAGAAGGCCATCCAGGGGAGCCACGGAGGGGAACCAGTCGTATCAGTTCCGCCGTCAACGCGGATAAAAGGTTTTGGAGAAAAGGGGTTGTCTTACGAGCACCACTGCAAAAGGAAGAAAATGGCACGCTTTGAGAGCTTTGGGAGATCTGGATCAGGCCTGGAGCGCTTTTGTCGGGAGTTAAGCAGCATTGCCTGGAGTATTGGTTCTGCATTATGATACCCCGGAAGTAGTGAGCAATGCATTGGGTTTCGTGGAATACATCTCGTCAATTCAATTTCTGCTCCTGTCGTGCTCAAGAATCCCCTGGCATGATGATAGAGTAAAAGGTCGTTGATTCAGACCATTGGTCTAGTGATATTGTATTGCTACCCTCAAGACCGTCCCTGTATCGTCACTTTCCCTCCGCCTCTAGACCTGTAGTCTCCACTAAGAATTCATTGCTACATCTGTGCACGATTAGAGGAGTATGGCGCAAGATCCCCAATGCCTACCTACTTCCGAAAAAGTCTTACTATCGGCTCGCATTTGACGATCGCCGTCCGAGGTGTCTCCGGGTGTACTTCAAGGTGACAAGAATACTGCACCATCTCCAACAGCTCGCAATCACCAAGTTCAATCTCCCGACCTTTCTTCTTCCGGCCTTGGGGCGTAAGTTGGATTCGTTGAGCTAGCTGCGATGCTGGGAATGTCTCAACCGGCGGGGACATTTTCAACACTTGCAGATAATTGAGGGCGATGTGTGGGAACTGATCTAAAGAATACTGGAATGATAATGGGGCGCGGTCAAGTGTCGCTCTCAAGTCGTTGTGGGGAAAGATGAGCGCGCAGGCCCTGGGGACAAGTCTTTTGGGGGAAGTGAAGCTCGAAGGCCTGGACGAGGTGCGTATAACTTCAACTCCACTGCAGGGCTAGAAACTTTTCTCGGCATTATCTCCTGATCACTTATATCTGTCTAGCTACTGCAATCACTGCGTACGTTTGAACCAACAAACAGAGCCAAGATCGGTTTACCAGTAGTCGACTGGCTCCTCGATGTCTTCCAAAACCCTGCTTCAAGGCGGTCAACACAGCACCCAGGGATACAGCAACGAAACCTGGGCAAGAAGAGCAAACCTTCTGTTATAGAATTTACAGGCGCATGGCCCTGTTCGGGAAAGACTCAACTAATCTACCAGATTACTACCCTCTTCATTCTCCCGTCCTTTCACAATGAACATCATATCCATGGAAAAGATGAAGCCGTGGTCATGCTCGACCTAGACAACAAATTTTCTGTCTTCCGGCTCCAACAGGTCCTATCCTCGCATTTACGCTCTCTCGAGGTCCCACTTCAAGAGGAAGACATCGCGTCCCTGATTCACGTCTCCCTCCAACACCTGCACATATTCCGCCCGCAATCCTTGCGGTCTCTCCTTGCGACCATCGAGTCACTTTCGACCTACCTCTTTGATATACACAATCATTTCTCCGCGAACCGAGCTATCGGTCTTGTAGTACTAAACGGTCTGAGTGCATATCTATGGCAGGACCGCTTAGAAGCCGAGGAAGCAGGCCTCATTGACGGCAGTATGGAAAGAGAGAAGGATGGAACAGTCGTACAGAAGTACCGGGATCTTGTCGTCGCGCTCCGCCGGGCACAACAGACTTTGGAGTGCACAATCATCGCGACGAACTGGGGTTTAGCGCCCGTGCAATACACTACCGGCCATCCAGCCCTCCGTCCGCATCTGCCATCGATATGGACCAACTTTTGTACCCTGAGGTTAGTGGTGGAGCGTAATACTGTGTCAAAACTTGGACCGAGCATGAGCGCGGAGGAGGCGGCGAAGGAGGGACTACAAAGGCAGGAAGCCGTGGATGAAAGCGGCTTTTCTTGTTGGGTTAACTGGTGGGGCAGTGACGGGTGGAAGGATGAGGTTAGGGAGGAAGTGAATGGTCGGGGAAGAAGAGCGGCATTCTCTTTTCGAATTGATGGCAACGGAGTGGTGATTGGTCAGGGTGAAAGCCTTGATTGAACAGGACGCCATATGGATGTTTCTGCAAAGCACATATTCAGCAAGGTAATATATACTACCATACTACCGAAACATCAGGCTTTTCACGTTTTAGTAAGCCCCCAACGATCCAAATACCACGAAGTTGGTAAAGCAAGACATCTGACGAAGGAGCACGCTACAAGGGGTCCGAAATGAGGTTATTCTCTCATGTATTATTCAGATGACATCCTCCCTTTCGCTTTTAGTCTACGTGTCCTTTACGATATTATTCTTGGTCTATATATCCAGCCCTTTTTGGATAGCAGCTTGCTTGCCTTGGGACGATTGTGGTATGTCTTTTCAATTGCACTAATCGTGCCTGCAACAACATTGTTCTGATAGGTACCATGGTATAAAATACATGTTCGTTAAAGAAACCAAGTATGCAAGACCTTGAGGAGAATAATGACAATGCAGCCGGTACAGGTTTCAATTTCTCGGACCCAGCAACCGCCAGCTCGCAATTTTCCAAGCCAGCGTGTTATGATGCCTCAGATAAAATCGATCCCATTGTCTATTCGACCACTACTGGTTTTATTCATGCAGTCGCAGATCACCCTCGCCAACCTTGAATATGGAGAATGTAACGCTATCTCTCACCAAACTGTCGACAAACCAGTAGGTGATGCAGAAGTGGCGGTCTCCACTGCCATCGCCGCAGGGCACCAAGGCCAAGCAGGGCCGAATGATAGTGCATCCGCAAACGGAGCAAAATTAGAGTTAGGGCAAGCTGGCGCTGATGTTGGGATTGTGCAGGTTTCTGTGGATTTCACGAGTGTGGTGCTTTATGGAAACACGGTTTAGCTACCAACGCCTGGTTCTGCGTCTTCCAGTACTTCTTTCAATGGCATGCCAATACAGACAGCTTCCGGTGGAGGCAAACCAAAGGCGGCTCCACTCATCTACCGGATGCGCAAACCACAACTGGGGGCTCTCCGGTAGTAGCCGTTTCACGTACTACTCTGTCAGTGGGTGGGGAAGCAATGAGTATAGACGGACAAGCGGGGGAAATGAGAACCTCAGCCTTGGTAGTTAGCAGCTTAATAATTCAGCTATCTGCTGAAGCGATCACTGTTCCTTCGGTCTACACGACTGCAGGAGAGACTTTCACCAGCCATGTCGGCAACAACATGGTTGTTGCTGATGGGACCACATTATCCTTGAGGGGACAAATAACCGCCTTACATGCGAAATGAGCATTACTAGGCCCTTCAGGTTTGGTGATAGGGGCTTGCACAGACCCGATTTCTACTGGTGGCTAGTACGACCGCAGGCCAGAATTCCGCTACAATCGGTAACAACCTAGTCATTGCCGGTGTCACAACAATATTGATTAGAGTGAAAGCAGCAACGGAAACAGAAAACGATGGAAAAAGAAACAGCAGTTACAATGGGGGACTCCGGAGGGGAAATTGGGACGTCCAAGAGTCCTGCTACCGAGCTCAGAAGCGTGACCAGCGAGGCATTAGACCCAATTCCTCTCCAACGGGTGTCAAGACTTTCTTTGGTAGATGTTGAAAGCCTCAGATAAGTGCTTGGTGACTGGGCTGGGAACTCTCAATTGTCGGTATTTCTTTGGTACTTTGAGCGGACCAATGATAGAATATCTCGGCCCTCATTTTTTGGAATCTTCATATATATATATATATATGAGATTATGTTGTGTACATCTGGACTTTGACAGATGTCCAGAACATACTCACGAAATACGTGAGGCTGCTGCGCTTTTCATGTGACTTGTAAGCGGATCAAACGATTTACGTTCTAGCGTATGATATCATGACCATGATGATGATCGTTCTACCGTACTTCCGTACAGCAGTTCTAATACTCATTTTTCTTTGCGAAACATCAAAACTGCTTTCGTACGCTTCTTGAAAACGATTTTGCCATCAAAACTCGAAGGGAAAAATTGTTGCAATGCCTTTCCAATACAAGAAAATTGTGGTCATTGGAGCGACCAGTGGGATAGGCTTAGCGTTAGCAGACAGGATGATAAAAGAAGGTGCCAGTGTGATTGCCGTCGGAAGAAGGAAGGAAAAGCTTGAGGAATTCGTTCACAGGCATGGTAAGGATAAGGCCAGCGCCGTGCCTTTCGACATCACAGAGCTAGATAAGATTCCTAATTTTGTCACCAAGTAAGCTTGCTTCTTCTCGCCGAGATCGGAACTATATATTAATCGAACCCTTTCAGTATAACGAAGACTCATACCGATTTGGACTGCGTGTTCTTGAACTCTGGCATTCAGCGGGGTCTGTTCTTCGACAAGCCAGAAAGTATTGACCTTTCGTCCATCCAGACTGAGTTCACAACCAACTATCTCAGCTATCTGGCTCTCACCAAAGCATTTTTGCCGTTTCTACAAAGCAAAAAAGAAGAGTCTGCCCTGATATAGTATGATTCGAGCCTTGTATGACACGGTTTACACAGCTGATCGAACTAAAGCACAACATCCGGCTTAGCACTAGTACCCATTGTGAGATGTCCAAATTACTGCGCAAGCAAGGCCGCTATGCATCATGTGATTCTGGTCATGCGTGAGCAGTTGAAGGGCTCGAAAATTAAGATCATTGAAGTTTTCCCTCCGGCAGTGCAAAGTACGTTGATCCCAAACCCAACAACAAGCTTCTAATGCTAACAATGGGCAGCGGAATTGCACGATGAAAAGCACCAACCAGACATCAAGAACGGCGGACAGATTGGGATGCCTCTTAATGAATTCACCGAAGAGGCGTACCAGGGCCTAGCAGCTGGAAAGGAGCAAATTCCTGTGGGAAGCGCGAAGGACTGGTTTGACTCTTTTGAACCTCAAAGACAAGAAACTTTCCACGGACTCGTCAAAGCTATGAGTGGTTATGGGAAGTAGACTCGAGCTGCGGTAGAATTGCAGACATTAGCCAGCATCTGGAAACAACATCATGACTGGAGACTATGAGCGAAAATCGTGGACGAGTGACTTGAACAATAATAACAATAACAATAATAACAATAATAACAATAATAACAATAACAATAATAAAACTGCAGAAACTAAACGGTGGTGTAGATCGGAAATGGGTGGATAGATCTTAAATGTGGGACGGTGGCATTTGTTGCATAGTACGCATTCAGTTGATACGATTGGTTGGATGTGGAGTGACACAGGATTCCGTGAAATGAAATGTGATTATGATAACGAACACTCAATTCTTCTTCTTCGCGTAAAACCAACCAACCCATTCCACCTTCATTCATCTCAACCACCAACGATCTTAAAGTGTCACGCAACTATTGGTATCCATGGCGTCCCTCTGAATCATCGTAGAAACTCATTCAGACGCCTTGATTTCGCTTTCAGATTGATGCGATACTCTAGACGTCCCAAGCTTCAGTAAGCAGGCGTCTGAACGCCTGAATTTGAGCAACCCAAGCTCTGTGTTCATAACGTTTTCCGCGGGCGCATTTGTCTCATTTGATGTACATCCGGTTGTGTGTACAGTTCAAGACTTTTAGTCGTGTCTAGCTATTTTTTCCCTTTATCAGTACTGAGACCACTGGCTCAGATCATCAGATCATCCATCATGGTAAGCCAGCAAAAGACGATAGATCCGTAACCCTGTTTTCCTCGCCATTGACCTCATACAGAGGGGTAAATATAAAAGCCCCAAACTTTCAAGATCCGCTGCCTCGAGGCAATCCCCAGACGGAGTCGGATCAGGAAAGTCCAATCTTTGGTCCCTCGAAGCCCGCGAAGACATCTACAGCAGGCGCCACAATGGAGAAGAATGGGAGACTATCTGCAAAGTGCGTCAAACTGACTCCGTGCATGGTATCTTGTGCTGATGTACGTTAGGACTATCCGTCGCGAACGCGTCATGCAATGCAACAACAGTACTCTGTCAGTGTTTACGCCATGGTAGATTCTAAATAGTTGACTGATGATCTTTTAGGTAATGAGGAAGCAAAATGTAACGGTATTGTTCATGGCTGGACGATCCTCAGAATATCGAAATTGTTACTGATACAATATAGGACAATCCCAGCCATACACCCAGCAGGCGTGGTGGCCGGAGACGGCGAGGAGTAGCGCGTGCTACCAAATGGGCTACTGTGAATCAACCGCGGCCCGATAGTTCAGAAGAGGAGTCGGACTCAGTCCTGCAATCAGAGCTGGGGCAGGATGATGACGATGATGACGAGTACGACGGAATGCCTCCTCCTGCCGAAAGTGATGTCCCAGATGAAGATGAGCCTATGGTTGAAGAAGCCGTTCCTAGTCTGGTAATTGTCATTTCGAGAGCCTGAACATCTCTTGTTGACTGATTATGAGCAGAGCCCCCCTTCTTCAATGATTGTAGGGAAAGCCCAACAGTCGTCAAGACGTCCAAGTGCGACGAAAGGACCAAGACGTCCGAGTATGTTTGTCACACTTAGACGTCCGAGTACTTTAAAGAGTACTCTATTCCCCAACCTGCATTCACGATCCGTAGATCAGGTTGATCCACCATCTCTGAACACTGACCCTGGATCCGTGAACCCTGCTCCTAAGCCGGCGCAAGGAGGGCCGTCCAAACGTCGTGCCGATGCCGAAGGTAGTGACTCTGAATCAAGATCATCTTCCCACCTCAGCAAGCGACGGAAGTACTCAACAGAGCCATCGGAGACATTCAACATCATTCCTGGCGACTCGGCTGCGTCTTTGAAGCTTCTTGACGGCTTCAAACTCCCAGGTTTATTCTTGCATCCTGACGTCGTTGCAAAGGCGATGGATGACTGGAAGACCATGTCCACCGCCTATGAGTCCGAGAAAGGATCTCGTAAAGAAACGTACGAAGCAGCTCTCAAGCGAGCTACGCGTCGCGCAAACGATGCAGAGCATAAGCTGCAGGACGCCAGCCAACAGTACGCCAATAACCTCAAAGCAGAAAAAGAAGCCCAAGCAAAGGCGCTTGAAGCCAAGGAGAAGTTACTTGAAGTCAAGGACAAAGCACTCGAAGTCAAGGACAAAGCACTCGAAGCCAAGGACATGGCATATGAAGCCACGAAAACAGAAATTCTAGCCGAAAAAGAAAAATCCAAAGGCACCGCAACCCTAACCACCCTAACCACCCTAACCTCTCAACTCTCCGAAAAAGAATCCCAGCTCAAACTCTACGACGTCCTGCGCGCCCAAATTGATACCCAGGTCTCGGTGCTCAAAGCCCTTCAGACAACCGCGCTCGACAAATCCGAAGACGTCAGGACCACGCAAGCCACCTACACCGCGCTCGTCGACGGTTTCGGCGCTGAGGACTTTGAGGCCATGAACATGGTCAAATGGCTATCTACGATAGAGAAGTATAGCAAGGAGATATGCGAGGGCAATCGATGCATAGTGCAGAAGCAGGAGGCTGCGAGAGGGACGTTGCGGAGGACTAGTGAGGCGATAGATGCGTTCTACGCCCAGTTTGTGGGGGAGAGTAAGGGAGTTGGGGAAGGGGAGAGCTGAGGGCTCCTGTGAGTTGAACAACAACACCACCGCGGATCAGGTCCCGTGCGTGCACCACTGCATTGTGGTGCGGCCACCCCATTCCTGAGCGTCCCAACACCGACCCAAAAATATAATCCGAGTAATGCTGCAGCGGTAAGAAGTATCACATATGACGGCCACTAGAATCAAAGTATGTAGCTGACAGGATATGGGGGGGATTTATGCAGGATACTCTTAACAATATAGCTTTTGCGCATAACAGATAGTTTCTTACTTTGTACTGATTCGAGAGTCAGGTATAGGGACATAGCATTCTTGACGGGGTGTTCGGTTTACGACATGTAGGGCAGATTACATCGCTATTAAGTCTCATCGGAACTGCTGGTATAAAAGTCCAATCTTTATCTCCCCTGGAGCTCTTTTCAGACATCCGGTTCCAATCGCCTAACCCATCCTACACGTTATCGTATCGCGTTGATGTTCTCTATACGTATGTATCCATACATGTTAGATAAAAGTCTGGTTCAACGCGTTGTTTACACGTTTATAGTTTCTTGTTTCTATATATTGTGGAGTCAGAATCTCCTGCTTCTCATATCTAGAATTATAGAGGTGGCTTCGTCGACATCTTTGTCCTATGTATTCTCAATGTATTCTCAATGTATATAAACCATCTCTTTCACCCCGCATTGCTAACCCGCGAAACTATCTCCATTGCTACTAAAGAACCCTCAAGTCTATAGTCTGGTGTTTAGCTTTACTGTCCCGAGCGCCTATGCTTAGGTAGCCTGTGCTTGAAGAATATCAGTTGGATCAGCTTGGTATAATTAATATTCATCGTCCGAGCTGGTACGTATGCTATAGTAGGTAAGTAAGCTCAGAAGGGTAATTTTGATTCAGTGTCTCAGAGGATGGGGTTTTGGAGTTGACAGATAGATATTCATTTGAGGATTAGACTGTGGGACGGAGAGACAAATATGTCGGGTGTTTTGGGCTGCTCTTATTTGGCTGCTTGGTATCTGATAGGTTTTGGACGTGTTGTGGAGAGTGTGACTGATATGGGTTGGGTTCTTGAGCTAGGTAGCCGTGTTTTATGAGCGTCAGTGATGGAAACAGGATAGGGACGTGGAGATTTTTCTGTTTGGTGGTTTGGAGGGGTTGATTCCGAGTTTATTTGTTTGGAGGAAATGAGGAGGATTGGAAGAGAAAGATTGAAGAGATGGACTGGTGGAGAGGCCATTACAGGTTGTCCTAATGAACTTTGTTCCTCTGTGTCTAGGAGCTTGGTAGTTGAGTATTGGCAGCAGTCTGAAGAGGCTCGAAAGCTACAAGTCCCGCAGCCTGCCATCTGGTTCTAGATGATCTAATCCTTTGTGGTAACTTTACTCCAGCCTCTGCCCAGGATCATAGACCATTAAGGATGGGAGTAGTTTCAAAGGACTGAAAATTAAGATTGAACGGTCAACACTCCTGCTTTAGGGGCAGAGAGCTATATTCCCAAGAGCAGTGCCGTAACAAGCTTTATAGCAATCCGTGAGGCTTAAGGTGAATGGACTCGGGACTTGAAGTAGAGGCAAAGGTAAAGCTAAGAATGAACTGGATTTGGAATGCTTGATTGAGAAAGGACGACATCATACGATCTTTGAAGATCACTCTCGAAGATTTCCGGAATCTTGCCCGAACGGAACTAGACCCTACCGTCTGTTCATTCACTCTGTCGACCCACTACAAATTCTCGTTTCCATCTCATCTTGTTTATCCTCTTTCACCTCCGCCCTCTGTAGTCGAACTTCTCAACCTAGGATACGCAACGCAGGATATCGGGTTACTGCAGTCAGCTGTACAACCTTACAAGGTAAGCAAGCAACCATATCCTTTACGTTTCTCCAGGTAGGTTTCAACGCTGGGTGATGCCAGAGACAGAACGAAAGTCCATGTCAGGGTTTTACCAAGTAGTTGAAACCCACAAAACAACGTGCTTCTGCTGTCCTCCACAGGCATCCTTACCTGTCACTGACTTACATGACAGTCATTGCCATAACGCTGACGGTGATCATCAACGGTGTAGCAGGCAAATAATGTAAGTCAAATCAGTTTCATCCATCTGCTCCATGAGCTTTGCACCTCCGGGCGAGGCTGCAAGCTCATGTCGTCACACCCAAGTTCTTAACGACGATCACATAAGACTTTCATCACCACGACCACATTCAACAAGCGACTCGACTGACCGTGCTGACACTAGAGCCCAGTGTTACATCGGAAATTGCATAGAACAGATCTGTACACATGCCATCATTGTCGCACTAATGAGAATGTTCTTGTGGGTGAAAGCTGACGACAAACCCATTCAAACAGCATCATGAGTTGGGACAATACTACTACTGGTAAGATAAGCTCTCCTATAACTCCGCTCTTCATTCCATTCCCGTAGGGAAAACTATAATGGGGCATAATCAATTCCTTCGACTCACTCCGCCATTGGTTGGACTCCGACTGACTAATTCTTAGGTGGAGCAGCGGGAGGTTGGGAGTCTGGAGGAGCTGCTGGAGGCGAATGGAACTCCGGAGGTGATGGAGAGCTCGGCAATGACCTCAATGGAATGACCGACGGTGATGCAAAGCCCAACGGAGATGGCGGATGTCGTATGTAAGTAAATTAGTATCACGGAATCGTTATCCATTGTAACTACTAACTGCTTGAACAGCTGCCATGATGAAGGCCACTTCGCCCGCGACTGTCCCAGCAAGCCAGCGAACGTGTGCTTCAACTGCAAGAAGGAAGGGTAAATTGCCACATTGATAACTTCTCACTACAATTACTGACGGGGACCCAGACATACAAAAGCCGATTGCACTGAGGAGCGTGTCGAGGACCGGGCATGCCGTCTCTGTGAAAAGCCAGGACACATTGCCCGTGATTGTCCGGACAAGCCACCCGCAAAGTGCAATAATTGCAAGCAAGAAGGTAGACAAAACATATCTTCCATGTGAAAGGCGTACTTGCCGTACTGAGAACGATATAGGTCATCCCACGATGGAGTGCAAAGAAAACCACGTCTTTGACATGTCCAGGGTGCCTGACATGGGACCAGAGGATGCCTGGTCTGCAATTCAAGCTGCTGATGATGAGAAAGACCTTGACGACCTCAAAGCTGTATGTAGATCCATGACCATTCTAAGGACATACATTGATCAGAATAAAGGCTATCAAGGTGTACTGCAAGGCGGTACCGGTCACGACGTACGACGAGCTCGAACGTGCGTTCCGTACTAACAAATTTAATACTTACCTGATCGCCCAAGTCTGTTACTCTCAAAGATCTTGATGGAAACTTACTAATTGAAAGGGAAGGAAAAAGAGGTTTCTATGACCTATACGCTGATCAACATCCAGGGAGAGTTGAACAAGAAGTATTGGGTTGGTTTTTTCTTCGACTCCAAGCCGAAGCGCGCTACCGCCGCCGAAGGCTGGCCAGCATTGCCCGAAGAAAATCTTGAGCGCTTGAAAGACGCGGGTCTCCCATACGAACGTGGCATTCCCAAGTGCAATCGCTGCAACGGTAATAGCCACCCAGGCAGGAAATCTTGGTCATGACTAATTCATACAGAACTCGGACATACATCTAGGAGCTGTCCGGAGGAAGCTGTCGAGGTGGACCGTGTTGGCGTGAAGTGTGTTATCTGTGATGAGCCCGGTCATCGTGCCCGCGACTGTACGAAGGAGAGGGTTGACCGCTTCGCTTGTCGTAATTGCAAGTAAGTCGGAGATTGGTCGATAAGTTTGTGACCCCAACTAATCAAAGGTAGGCAGTCGGGTCACCAGTCTAACGAATGTACTGAGCCTCGTTCTGCCGAAGGTGTCGAATGCAAGCGCTGTAATGAGAGTGAGGATACCCGGTGCTCTGTTACTACATCTGTGTCAGATACTGATACTGTTTAGTGGGCCACTTCGCCAAAGATTGCCCTAACGTAAGCAACGCTTGCCGCAACTGTGGTGGGGATGGGCATAAGAGCAGCGAATGCGAGAAACCTAGGAATCCCGCGATGTCCAAATGCCGTAACTGCGACGAGATGGGTCACTTTAGTAAAGACTGCCCTGAGCCCAAAGACTGGTCCAAAGTCAAGTGCAACAACTGCGGCGAAATGGGCCACACCATCAAGCGCTGCAAGCAGCCGATTGCAGACAACGGTGATGGTGGTGATGGACTCGGTGGAGACACTGGGGGCAACCTCGGTGCAGGCAGTGGCGGATGGGATGCACCTGCTACCCAGCCTTCGGGAGATTGGAATACTGCTCCTGCAGAGGTGAGCGCTTGGTAGGCAGGGCTCTGGAGATAGCACTTCTGAATAGCTTGTTGCTTTATTGCAATAGCTGGCGAAGTTGCTGGGTGCCAGACTCGCTAGAAAAGTGTACGCTAGTTAGATATCCGTATGACAGTAAGCCCAGCTGGCTGAAGCAATCGAAAAGCTTTGCATCTAGTTCTTAAAGGGCTTTAACCCAGAGCAATAACAGAACGAAGGTGCATATAGAAAGGACCAAGCCACTTAATTTTCTTTCATGGTGCATTTTCAGCTAGCGGTTCAGACAATGGTGATCAGATGGATCCAGAAAGGGGTCAAACAGGAGGAGCCCTGTATGAGAAGGCAAACCAAACATAAGAAGTTCAGGGAAGTTCAGCGCTCTCCGTCGTTCAAGGAAGTATACATATAGTTCTGTCTCAAGCGCTTTTATGGTGAGCAAGCATGACTCGCGCGCAGCAACTTCCGCTGGCACGTCCGAGTCAAGAACGCACCATCCGCAGCTGCAATGACCGAGGCCGTTGTCCTCCTCTCCAGTTTCTACATCGGTTCATGACAAGATACCTTCGAGATGGACGTCCGCTTCAGTGACTGGGTTCGAAATGCGCTGAAGTGTCTCTGATGATTGCAGTATGCGGTCCTCTGGGGTTTGCAGGTTCTGAAAACCCTATATTGGAAGCTACCTTGGCCAATGTCTCATCGATGCTTCGGCCTGATATGGCAGGAGATGGGCCTGGTACTGCTCCTTCCGTAAATGTCTGATAAGGCAGTGCCGCGACGCTACCATCACCTGGATCATGGCTGAACGCCTCGACTATCGGCTTATGCCACCTGGGAGTGCCCTACATTCCCCGCACGATGGTTTGCGGGGTACTCGACGGTACGAGTAGACCCTACCTTCACTTTCAATCACTAGTTTACTACGCTGTCAGTCTTTTAGATATCTATATATATATAGCAGAGCTTCTACCTGTATTGAGGTTCTTATGTTCTTGTGTTCTTATAGTGGATTCCTCCAAGTATCCTAGGTCTCCCGCTACTATGTTTGGCAATTCTCGATACTTCGGCCTCACTGGCACGAAGCTCAATATAGCCATAGGTGTTTTGGCTGGCTTGGATTTCCTCCTTTTTGGCTATGACCAAGGGGTGATGGGGGCTCTCTTATCCTTACCGTCATTCGTCAAGGTCTTCCCGGAAATCGATGTTAGGGCGGAAACAGAAGCAGCACAGGGCATCACCCAGTCTCAGATGACCCACAGGTCTACCATCCAAGGTATCTCAGTCGCATCATACAATGTGGGATGCTTCTTCGGGGCGGTCACGACTATTTGGATAGGAGATATACTTGGACGTAGGAAGACAATCTTTCTTGGTTCATCTATAATGGTTGTCGGTGCAGCCTTGCAATGTTCGTCCTTTACGCTGGGGCAATTCATCAGCGGAAGACTCGTCACTGGCTTTGGTAATGGTCTGAACACTTCTACGGGACCCACTTGGCAATCTGAATGCTCCAAATCTCACAGACGCGGGCAACTGGTCATGATTGAAGGTGCCCTTATTACAGGTGGAATTTGCATCAGTTATTGGCTAGATCTGGCGTTTTCGTTCTTGGAGCCGAGCACGATCTCTTGGAGATTTCCAATTGCTTTCCAGATTGTGTTTGCATTGATTATACTGGCTTTGATTATGGAGCTGCCAGAGTCGCCCAGGTGGTTGATTTTGAAAGGTAATTCCCGATACACCTTCCATTCCTAGTGGTTGTGAATTAAAAGATTGTTTAAGAATGCTAATAGTCCGTAGGTAAGGAAGATGAAGCGTTGTCGGTCTTGGGAGCTCTCAGTAATCTTCCCATCGATGATCCGAGAATTTTTGACGAGTTTACCGCGATTAAAGACACCGTCTTGGAGATGTCTAAGGTAGCTTTATGCGCGCCGATTGTGACCCAAGGGCAACTTTTACTGATCTCCATGATAGGGTAAATTCTCAGATCTTTTCACAATGGGCCCAGATCGACACCTGCATCGGACGGTCCTGGCATATGTAAATCAAGTCTTTCAACAAATTTCTGGTATTAACCTCATTACCTACTACGCCGCTTCGATCTACCAGAATGAAATCAAGTTGGACCCCTTTACATCACGTATACTAGCAGCTGCCAACGGCACAGGTGCGCAAGTTTTAGGCTGATGCCAGTGTTGCTTTCAAACACTGACTGAGTCTACAGAGTATTTTCTGGCTTCGTGGATTGCGGTTTTCACGATCGAGAAATACGGCCGACGTCAACTGATGCTATTCGGAGCTGCGGGACAATCATTCTCTATGATAATTTTGGCGGTAATGGTGAGTACAGCAGGTCAAAAGTCCAATATAGATGCTCACCTACAACGTAGACTAGGATAGGTGGCAAAGGTCCTGGAATAGTCGCAGCTCTTTTCCTCTTCGTATTCAATACATTCTTTGCAGTTGGCTGGCTTGGGATGACGTGGCTATATCCTGCAGAGGTATTCGCAGCGGTTTGAACGATAGACCTATTAAATGAATGCTAATAAGCGTAGATCGTACCGCTCAGGATTCGAGCTCCTGCGAACGCACTGTCAACCTCGGCCAATTGGGTATGTTGTGGCAGACCTTGAAAATGTTTAATCGCAGATGTACTGACGGACTTGACTAGGCTTTCAATTTCATGGTATTTTGACTCTCACTGTTTGACCTGCCGTACAAAGTCTTAACAAGCTCAGGTTGTGATGATTACACCTGTCGCTTTTTCGTCTATTGGTTATCAGACCTATATAATATTTGCTGTCATGTAAGTTAGACCTTCGACAGCATTGATGACTTTGCTAACAGTGCGCTTTAGTAACGCTTTTATCTTCCCTGTCGGTGAGTGCCCATGGTGATTCGAGGATATAGGTATATTCCAATTCTCTGGAGCATAACTAACGGTCCGAAGTCTGGTTCTTCTATCCCGAAACGGCGTACCGTTCGCTAGAAGAGATGGATTCCATTTTCCGCAAATGCCACGGCTGGAAGTCTTGGTTCAGTGTGGTCAAGGTAGCTCACGAGGAGCCACAGAGATATGGTCCGAATCTCTTTCTTAGTATCATCACCTCGAAGAACCGGCTAATTCGTACCAGGTAAACATGGAGAGCTACTAATCAACTACGAAGAAACGCAAGAGCATCAAGCACGCCAAGCAAGCGTGGTGTCGAATGCGGCGGAGGAGAACAGGGTGAGAGGTGTGGATAATACACACCATGCAAATCCCGACTATGCTGCAGAACGGGGCTACTCAAAAGAGAAATGACGGAAACGGAATATGGATGATTCGACCTCCCTTGACTTGACTAATATGGCGTGGAATTGACGAATTTACAATCAGCCAGGTGTCGATATGTCTGGGTTTCCATATGATTTTCTACGTCAGTGGGTTTGCCTGAATGACTATACTAGATCTCTAGATGGCAAAATCGTTAAACTATCAATTAGGTTGAAAAGTACTTACCCCTATTCGGACTTTACGATGCTCTCCCCTTGACGATCGTTTTCAAGACGACGACTAACCCAGTCTCACTTATCCCGGGCCCCAAAACCGGTATCACCGCAGCGTAGACTTTTTCAACGTGAAGGACCTTTTTTCTTTAGGAGTCAATCACGGCACCAATTCAAGCTTTTTCACTCCGTAATCATGATCCTACTTGTATCGATTTCCAATCAGGAAGATTCCAACGTTCCCTAACAAAGCAACGACGACGCTGTTCTTGATGCCTAAAGTAAGGTATTACTGCTCTAGAGACATTATCCTGCGGCGAGGCAGGCTTCGAGCTCACACTAGATACTGAACATCCGAATATTGAAGCTATTCAAATTTCAAATGGCTCAGAAATTCGAATTCGACTGAAAGCTACCTACATTTTACTTCCTACCCTTCCTACCTTCCTACCTACCCCTTTAATTACCTTTCGGGTTAGTTTTTAGTGTGCCAACCGAGCATAAGCGAGAACCCCGCACCTCCCACATACAAATTTGGGCCTACCCACCGCCTCATTATCATCAGAATTACTATTATCGCTATCGCTGTCGCTGCCTTCGTAAATTTTGAAGCTATTCAGATCACATGGCTCAGAGGTTTCAGTTTGTTTGTAGGTTCATCAAAATTCTTTACTCCCCCCTCTCTTCTGACACTACTGTATATAGACTGCCCTCGCAACTTCTCTACCTCTCATTGACATTCTGAAGTCAACGATATCGTCTATCTTGAGCAACGCCGAAGCGATACGATCGATGAGAAGAGCGTGACTTTGATCTATGACTATGGCTTCGAGATTCTGTTTTCTGAATGAATTAGACGCTGAGACAGAGACAACGCTGTCACTCGAATGCAAGATCTATCTGATCGCAAGACGTCTTTGAAATTGCGTTGATCAAGAAGCTTTCGATTGTTATCTCAGCTTTCTTCTTTGCATCTTTGATATAATGCACTGTATTCGGCTTGAGATCTAAAGATTTTCCTATAGAAAGTAAAGAGTTTCCCGAGATCCGGAGGAATTTGCTGACGACCTGACTTGCTGACTCGCGAGGCTTCCGTTTTAGCTGTTCCCTTTGTAAATCTCTACTTATGAGGCATGATAGAGGGTGTGTAATGAGGTAGAATTAAGAGTAGTTCTGTTGAGTAGAAATGTGGTTTGTTTATTTACTTTCGGAACTCGGTCCAAAATTAGGCCGCTTATGCGCACACTAAAAACTGACCCGAAAGTACATAGAATATTCTATTCTATCGGCGGTCGGGGAAACCCCTGAGCCGCTTACAGTACGTCGGGGGCCGGGATAATAACCAAACCCGTATGATTAATAATAATAGCAGGATATCAACAATAAAAACATATAGCATCGTGCACTCTTGTAATTGCATATAGCATCGTTCACTCTTGTAATTGCGCGCTGTTGACGTTCTCACATTCGAGCACTTGATTAATCGCAGATCCAAATCCTAGAACTACCATGGCTTCTGAATCTCTTCCGAAGATGAAGTATAGATTCCTGGGCCGCTCGGGCCTTCAGGTCTCGGAAATATCGCTGGGAGGGTGGCTTACGTATGGTTCGTCGCGCCCCCCAAGCCTCTCTAGACCGTAGAAACCAACTTACGATGATTAGGTGGTCACGTCGAGAACGGTCAGTTTATACTTGTGACGCCCCTTGAAAGAAGCTGACCCTCAGAACGAAGAGGGAACCTTCTCCTGCATGAAAGCAGCCTACGATGCAGGTATCAACTTTTTCGATTGTGCAGAGGGATATGCTGGAGGCGAATCAGAGAAGGTCATGGGTGACGCCATCAAAAAATTTGGGTGGAAGCGCAACGATATTGTAAGGAATACTAGCCTGGGCACGAGGAGCAAGTAGCTCAATAGAGTTCAGGTGGTATCAACTAAAATCAATTGGGGATCGGCTTTTGGCGACAACCCAGGTTTGTCATCCTTGAGCATAGGCCCTCAGATCCACAGAGCTCACGACGCCAGTGAATAACGGAGGACTTTCGAGGAAGCATCTCATCGAAGGTATCAATGCTAGTTTGAAGCGGTTGCAGCTCGACTACGGCAAGTCTCGGTCAAGTGGCTGGCTTCTTTCCAGGCTGACAGTAGCAGTGGACCTCATCTACGCGCACCGACCCGACAGGAACACCCCAATGGAGGAGACAGTACGAGCTTTCAACCATATCATTGACACCGGCAAGGCTTTCTACTGGGGAACCAGCGAGTGGAACCCTGAAGAAATCGCAATGGCGTGGGGAACAGCCAACAGACTGAACATGATCGGCCCAATCATGTTTGTGGCTACCTAGTCGTCTCGGTATGATACTGCGCCCGAGTGCTGAAACTCTGCAGGGAACAACCACAATACAACATGATTGCACGCGAGCGAGTTGAGAAGGACTATATGCTGCTTTACGAAAACTATGGCATATCAACCACAGTCTTCAGCCCTCTGAGAGGTGGAATCCTCACGGGTAAATACAACGAGGGTATTCCTGAAGATAGTCGGTTGGGTAAGAGTAAGGACAACTTCATTCAAGTAAGTACCCGTACCATATCCGAATGCGGTATTAGCTGCTAAATTTAATAAAGAACATGAAAAAGATGGTTGGAAGCGAGGACTGGATGGCTGAGATAGAGAAAGTCCGGAAGTTGGAGGTTAGTGGTCATCAGCATTCCTCAACTATGAGGCTGACATTCCTCGCAGCCCATTGCGAAAAAGCTTGGTACGGACCAAGCCGGCCTCGCCATGGCTTGGGTCCTTAAGAACCCTAATGTTGCGAGTGCGATCACAGGTGCCTCTAAAGTTGAGCAGATCCATAAGACTGTCAAGTCTCTGGATATAGTGCCCAAGCTTACGGATGAGATCATGAACGAGATTGATGAGATTTTGAAGAATAAACCTGCTGCGCTCACCAGAAGATTCTAGGGGTTTTGGGTTCTCCGATTGCACTCGATCGTTTTACAGGATATATCATGTAATCACGATAGAAGGCGAAGAATTGTGCTGATACAGTCGGCTCAAACCTAGAATCGTTTCATCGTGCAACGTTCACCCAGTTTCGTCCATCGCTGCATCTGCCTTGAGTTAATGACTAACAATGCCGCATCCGGCACTTAACCCAGACCCAGGTTTACGAGACCAGAATTATTAGTTTTCTTGACATGAACAATGCAGAATCACTAACAATGTATGCGGCCTGCCACCCTCTATCTTAACGATCGACGGTATTGCGAACTTGCCGCAACACGACCAGTCTACCAACCTTTGATTTTTCCGCTCTCAATAGCGCGATAGGAGAAGAGATGGCTACACGAGCTGGTGAACCAAGCAGGCTTGCTTCTTCTGGCGAGATTGATTCACTGGGGGTTGAACGGCAGATAGAAGAAATGCTTGCTGATGCCTCACCGAAAGAGCTTGTAGAATGGGGCCTGAAGCCCGGGCAAAATCCACCCAGGGTTCCGCCTGCATTCAGGAATCGACTCAGACGTCTAGGGTTCAACCGCAAAATTCCAGAGAACGTTGAACGATACTATCTTACCCTACGTCGTGGAGATTCCACGAGCTTTCCAGACCAGAATGGAGGGAAGTCTGTGGTACAGGCAATATTGAAGCAAGATGCGTTGTCCCGAATACGGAAGGGGAAAGTCGATCGCTGGAGGCCAATACGATTGCTCGGAACCGGAGGTTTTGGATCGGTGATCTTGTGGGAGAAGCATCGACGGTATGGACCCGTACGTGCTTCGTTCGGCAGCCATAGACTACCCAGACATTGTGCTAATTTGACAGCAGCCTTTGTTGTTAGCGACCAAAGACACCAGAGTCTCAACGAGCTTTTTTCAAGATTATTGCTCTGAAGCTCAAGTGACTCGAAGATTGAATGACATCGGGTGCAGAAATGTGATAAAGGTCTTGGACTGGGGTCCGTAAGTCTTTTCACCGAAAGTGGACGCTGATCTGACAAATGACAGCTTATGTTCCCAAGCAAGAGCCTCATTTTCGAATTGCTTATGAGTTTGCGGAGTATGGAGACCTTTACCACCTAGTGGAGTTCTACAGGAAGCACGGGTATAGAATCAACTCCAACCCAGCTGTATAGACTTGTTAATGATATTGCTTGTAGACTCATCTTCCCAGAAGCATTCATGTGGCATATTTTCTATAGCATAGCCAACGCCCTGTGCTACTGCCGATATGGGACCAATAACCCGAATCCTCAAGCGGCAATACAAGGGTGGGATCAAATAATCCATGGCGATATGAAGCCCAAGAACGTCTTTCTGGCTGCCCCGGATCAAGCTGAAAGCTCAATGTATCCCTGTGTGAAGCTCGGAGATTTTGGTAAGACATGAAATCTCAGCTGTCCTTCCAACTGGGTTTGTCAACTAAGATCTTCCCGGCGAGACTTTTTTCAATCAGTGAGGATGAAGAATACTGATTCTTATTAAAAGGCCTATCGTACACTCTTGGTGGACCGCTGATGGCAGTTCAAAGCTTCAAGAGCTTGTTCAGATATGGTACAGAACAGCAAGTCAGCATAAATCAGGAAGGAGGCATTCTACTAACAAATTCTCAGTTTCATGGCGCCCGAAGTGAGTAACACAGCGGTGGAACGATTGAACCGTAAAATGCGTCCTGATGAGCTCCACGGTAATCATTCAGACATCTGGTTCGTCTTCGCCGTATCCCTGAGACGAAAAAGCCCTAACCAATACTGTAGGGGTTCAGCAACGGTCTTACTCGACCTTTACGGACTCGTCAACGTACACCTCCCCAAAACCGCCTGGATCACAAAAGCCTTCCAAGACTACGAGTTCTATAGCGGCCAGCTCACCGACCTCATCACCAGCTGTAGACACGACCTCCCCAGCCGCCGGCCCGAAATCCACACCCTCTACCTCGAAACAAAATCCCACATGGCCCTCCACCGCGCCCACGCCATCGTTGAAGAAGCCGCCGCCATCACCCACGGCAACCCCAACGGCGTCTTCCACAACAAAATCCTCTTCTCCAAAAAAGACCAAGCCCGCTTCGAGCAAGACATGGTCTTCCGCGAACACTACCGACGCGCAAACCTCATGCCCCTCTGGACCAAATTCGGCATGGTCCCCCTCACAGCGCCGGCCCCGCCACCCCCGCCGTCGCTGCCTGCGCCCCGCCAGCCCGCGCGCTTCGCCACCCCCCTCGACGAGGACGAGTTCAAACAGGTCAATGCGCCGCCAGAACCAGATCCTCCGCCCGCCTTTGCGCGTGTGGCGCCGCCTGCTCGAGCGGGTGGGCTGGCAATGCCGGAAGCGCAGAGGAGGGCGTGGGCGAGCCGGGAGAGGAGGAGGAATGCGGCGAGGAGGGGTGCGGCGGTGGGAAGGTGGTGGGATCGGTTTCCGAGGTGGTTTAGGGAGAGGTGAGGGTGGGATCGGATGGAGTGTCTGGTTTCTATCTAGGGGTCCAAGTACCGGGGGGGTGGAGGCTTGGAGGTGTTGGCTAATTGCGCGGTGGTTTGGTTGTGTGGATGTTTGGTTGCTCAACATCTGCATTTCCTGCAACTCAAATTCCCGGTAATATGTTTTTGCTAGTAAGGTTTCCGTGTCGCCATCGCTTCTGGAATATCTTTTTCTTATCCAAGTCAAGTCCCGCCCAAAACATGCCCCTACTGTACTTGCATAGATATCCTCGCTTCGGATATCCCCTCATAAATGGATGCCCCCTCCCCGATCTACCACCATCCCCTCCACGCCAGAACTTGCCCATCCACTACCCTCAAGACCTGCTTTAGATGATTCCACGCCTATGGACCAACCACACGGCGTCTTTGTATCAATGCGCGCACCTCTGCCTACTATATTTCTCTCAATTCCAATCCCCCATGCCCTCTTCTTTTCTTCTTTTCTTCTTTTCTCGCCTCTCTCACAAGCTTTCCAAACCACTAATCTATCCCCGAGAGAAAAGTAAACGCGTGCTATGTATTGATAAATCCAAAACAATGTATGTCTAGACAAGGAAGGGGTGAAGTGAGTGCTGCCGGGAGGAAAGCGCGCAGGAAAGCCCAAAGAACGAGAGCGGGAAATAAATAAATGAATGAATGCGTAGGTAGATTGCCATAATCATCGACGACACAGGGTGATATCCAAACACCCCCAAAAAAACGAAATCTATAAACAGTACTCTACACCAAGCATGGAAATAAAAACTTGGTTCGTTCTTCATACTCTATGACTCCGTCCGTACGTAGTCCCAGATGAACCTGGTGGAAACTGCTTCAACAAACCGATAGGCCTGCCTGTGTCTCGTTTGTGTTACCAAAGGCGGAGGGTTTGTAGCGAGTGTATCGAGGCAGTATTCTTTCATGGACCGGGGAGTTTGGAAGACGATGAAGCGTCGGATCGACCTGAGTGTTTCGAGGAGGATAAAAGCCATCGGGTCATCAGGACGATGAGTTATTGAATTGGGGTTAGGAGAGGTGATTTGGCTTGCACGACATGGCAGAGTGATGGCAATGAACAAGAAGGTAATGCATGATGTGAACAAGTAAATGTATTATGTTTCATTCAACTACTCCTTATTATGATTGCCTCCATACACCGCATAACACATCGTAATATATACAACCAAAAAACAACTCCACGTTACACTTTTCTCATGTCTCATCCTTCCCTATCCATCTAACTGGAGCACTTGGCGTGCGGCTGGCTGGGGGTCATTCCCTTGGGGTAGACCTCAATGATTGCGGGTCCGGCAATAATGTTCTCATCCGAGAAGTCGGTGCACGACTTGGACAGCACGACGTAAGCTTGGCCCTGGACGCCGGCAGGGATCCTGTCAATCTTATAGTCGCTGTTGCCTTGGGTGATGCGGACTTGGACGTAGAGTTTCTTGAGGCCGGAGAAGAAGACGGCGTAGATGGGGGTGTCTTTTGTGCAGCCCAACATCTCGGCAGATTTGAAGGCGCCCGAGAAAGTTACCGAGGAGCGATCGGCTTCGTAGTAGTACCGGGTGCATTGGAGGGTCAATTTGGGGAAAGCCATGAAGGGAAGCTTGACTGGGCTGGAGCCCCCGACGATGAACGCGCTGGCTATGGAGTAGACTTGGTTGAAGTCCAAGGGCGTGTCGAATGGATTTGGGAATGGTGATTCGCCAAGTTCAGCCCGGATGTAGGCGGTGTGGCGAGCTTCAATGGTCAAGATGGAGCCGGCAGCGGTCAAATAGTCCTTATCCATGATGGATGCAGCTGCTCCTAGGTACGCTGAGACACCGACGCCCTCAAGAAGACTGGATAGGGTGATGAAAGACTTGACATCGGTAATTCCGAACGAGTACTGGAGCTCATTGGTCGGGGTGATCTTGGCAGCGGTGAGGGCTTCCACCAAGAAGCTGACGTGAGCCTGCTCATCAACGTAGATTTCCTTGAGGTTGGTGTAGAACGGGTCGGCGTAACCCGCGGCCACAAAGTCGGCGTGGGTGAATTTTGCGAGTGCTTCCTGGTAGAACTTGCGTTCTAGGAACTCGAGAGTCAAGGCGTAGTTGAGAATGATGCCATCGTCCACCTTGGGGGTCATGACACGCTTTACCACTGGAGAGGCGAAGCTCATGCCCAGCGCCAGAGAGGCTGTAAGGGTAGAAGAGAAACGCATCTTGCTGTTTCGACTGAAGTGAATTGGAGTCTTCCAAGGAATTCCCAATAATCTCAAGATTCCAAGAAGAAGCAATTGGCAGCAAGGTAGGGAAGGACAATGAAGAACGATGAAGCAGGAGATGCTACCTACTTAAAGGGAAAAAAGACTCATGCGGGGACAACGGCCAGCTTTCATATTATCATATTATCTACCTGGCCGATCTTGACCAGGAAGTTACGATGCAGCGGAGATCCAGACCTGCTGGAGGAAAGGACGGGCTCCTTCTCGATGCAGCCCAGACGGGGGGGAGCATGGTGGAGATGACCAATGGCAGGATCTCGGATGCACCCGATCTCGAGTGAGAATAATAATAATACAAGACGGTAGTAGAGTAGAGTAGAGTAAGTAGTAGTGTAAATGTTGACGCTATTGTGCTTTTGAGGTGCGTTGAAGATGATGGATCAAGCACATCGCTCCATGTCGACAATATCTGGAGAATCTGATATGCCGTCAGACCGAATAGCGTTAGACTGGGGGGAATGTGCCTGCAGGGCTGACATTCGGGCTCTTGGACATCCGGGGGCATTACAGTCCCAACCAAATCGGGTGCAGTGCCTTGTTGTTCAACATCCAATCGTTGCTATGGGAAAACGCCACGCTGCCTGCTAATTGCCAAAGAAGGACGGCAGCTCATCGATTTGACTTTTCATCTTCCGCCATTGGTGCATTACCGTGGTCTTACCCCTCTCATCGACCCACATCCAGGTCGTTCTTTCCTTTCCCGTGGCCCAATGGTTGCAACGGAACCCTTCACGCCCTACCAAGAACACGCCAAGAGCCTCGACGAACATCAAACCCCTCGATTGCATCGAGCACCAGAAGCCACATCGAGCGTTGCGCTGCACTCCAGGCCCGTTGCCATCCATGATCCATCGCCCAAATTGCTCCTCATCGTCATAGCACGTTCTTGAACGGTTGATCCGACTCTGTGTCCACGGGTCAAGAGCCATCCGGCTTGCCCGGCTAGAGCTAGGCAGCAACCAAAAGACAATGGCAAAGCCGGCTGCTGATCTTGCAAGCATGAAGAAACATGTTGCCTGCGATGAGTGCCGTATGCTCTGCTTGGCACATGGGGCAACATCCTGCGTATTGACTGCCTTTTCTAGGTGCGAGAAAACTCAAGTGCTCGGGTGAACTGGAAGGATGCTCGCGCTGCCGCCTCGAGAGCATTGTATGCCACTACTCGCACCAGAAGCCCATGGGCAGACCTCGAAAGCGCCGCCGAGCTGAAGAAGTCGAACATGAACAGCTAAGCGGTAGTCCAGCGGTGCCAAGAGACGATGGCACGTCTCCCGTGATACAACCTTCAAGGTCAGAGGATGTACTGGCTTCTGCACCAATTGAAGACTCTGGGCTGGATAAAGTCGCGCTCTCGTGGGATCCATCTCAACTGGATCCTGGGCCGGTGTTTGACTTGAGCGATTGGGACCTTGCTGAGGAGTCGGATCCGTATTTCAACGCAGATGGCGTGGTCCCGTTGCATCTTTCTATGCCAATCGACACGTTACAAACGAGCATGCCCGGTCTTGTGACGTCCGCTGATGAAGCTACGTCGACTCAAGTAACGTCCAGCGAAGCTTCTCCGCCGAATGGCCCTAGCTGTGCATGTCTGGCGAATCTCTATCTGACCCTTTCCTCGTTTCAATCGCTACCACCTCCATCGTTCCCTCTGACGAGTGGAAACCTTAAAATTGCAACAAACACTGCTCGCGATGTACTTCGCTGTCGGATTTGTCCCAAAGCTTTCAATTCTGCGTTTCAGAACATTTCACTCCTGGGCACCTTGTTACCTCTAATCATCATGGAGTATGCTAAGCTACTTCACCACATCGATGAGAAGTCCGCTAGTGGAGAATCAATATCATTCAGGATGGGTGACTTGAATCCAGCGTTGGTGCATCTTCATACCGGCACCCCTGATTGTCCTTTGGGATTCAACATTGAGCTTAGTGCTATCGAATGGCGTATGACAGCCAGAAAGGCGATAAGACAACAAGTCCTTGGTATCAGAGCCGATGATGGGAGCTTGAATAGTCTCATTGACGAACTGGAGGAACGGCAACATGCCTGGCACAATACACCCTATCCACACAACGTAACAAGTTACACCCCGGTTTGCGCTACTGATGAAGACAAAGGAGAGCGTGGGTGCTTGCGAGTGATTAACAGTTTGAGAAGATCGATTGAGGCATTGAAGCTCTCAGACGACTTCTTGAATCTATCTTAAGATTGTCCGTCTGCCGCACAACCCATCTCTTCTTTCCTGCGACTGGCCGTCTTAGATATCTCCGTTCTAAGAGGTTATTATCATCATCATCATCGTCACCAAACAAAACATTTGTCTGGGAATTCTGTAGGTGGATTATAACCAAGTTGAAATGGGTCTACCCAATTAATGCATGATATAATTGAAAAGTATCCATATATCTGTCTATTGTTCTGTATATCTTTGTGAGGCTACTAAAATGAAATATCGGAATGTTCTTCTATGTATTGGCTATATAATTATCTGCTGAATTTTCGCATCAAATTTCAGATTGCAATTATACCTCAACTACATCACCTACCGAGTCCTCCACCTCCAAGATGATCTTTATTGACCGACTTTCTTGACATTTGCCAGGACCCGCTCATCTCCCTCCGAACTACAGGTGAAACGATATACCTACGGCCACGGCAACACCTATGGTTGTCGCAGGATCCACTTGCTTTAGTACTGCCTTGGCATCACCAGCAACGAAAACCCCTTTGATGTTGCTCTCACCGAATGGGTCACTCCTTTAAAAGTTGGTGCTTGTTGCGTCGTGGGTTACCTCTACGCCAAGTTCCTCTACTATCTTGTCTCTTCCAACGACTTCGGTGCGTGGCTTGTCCATTAAGCATGGCGACGACCGCCGTTGTTGCAGAGGGAGTTGTGGGACAGGACTAGGGCTGAGCGGTGGACGCGGGCGAGACCGAGAGCGGCAGAGGGGCCGGCGCCAAGAATGAGGGCGTCGTAGATTTCTGATGTGGGAGAAGGCACTGTATTGAGTGCGTTGCTCGATTTAGGGAGTGAGGGTGACTGCCACTTTATGGATAGGGAATACAAACCGAATCTGTTGCGCGTGTTCCGATACTTTGTGGTTCTTAGATCATAGGATATTTCCTGTAAGATAAATTGAATTTTGTATAGATGAACGCCGCTGGCATCTTGCCATATATGCCCTCTGGGCAAGAGACTTCTCGAACCTAACGGGCGACGAGCGAGAAGTCCGCGATGGCTGCTTGAAGTCGTCCGACACTCGTCTATGCGCTTCTTTATCTCCACGGTGCTTTTATAAGCCGGTGCTATGTTTCTGGCAGCCTCATTCCACGCTGCTGCCATGTCCTTTCCGAGACATCTCAAAGACCCACCGTCTCAGCTGGGCTCTCATTGACTCCGTATGACCCTCGAGGTCCTAACCCCGTCCCATCTCTTGAAAACCTTCACTCTCAATCAGACTGGCTATCCTCGGGCATCTGCTGCGTATTCGCAAGTTCCTAACCACGCCTCATCAGCCCCCTCCATCCAACGCCCCCACAGCTAGACGAGAAGGAACAACCATACCTCCTCCAACCTCGCCTTCAGATTCGGCAGCTGGCTCTCCTTGATCACCAATGTCTGGTCATCAAGGTCCTCGACAATGTAGTCGTGTTTGTCCTGGTCGATTTTGAGGATTATGGCTTTTATCGAGGGGTCGCATTCGACGAGGACGCCTGTGAGGGGGGTTAGTGAGTTGTGGTCGTGGGCGGTGGGAATGGATTGAAGCATTAGATTGAGAGATAGGCAAACCTTTGACGGCTTTGGGCATGGTCGTTGAATTGTTGGACTGTGCGGATACGCGGGCTTGTGTGAGCTGAGCTGCCTTAGATGCAACGGCTCAAATGGGAAAGCGCTTTCGAGATCCCTGTCGCGGATCAAGCGCCTTCCGCAACTTCGTTTTGTGCCTTTAATATTGATTCAAAACAAACAGCTTCTTACAGACGTAATTCCGCCAACTTCCGACACTTTGTTTCGTACCAGCACATTGATCAGTCATACCACTTCAGTGTCATGCTATCCTCTCTTTCACGGATCAAGTGATCTAAATTCTTCGCTCCTGTCTTTGTGTATGTGGTTCTCCCCCCCAACGAAGCGGCTTCCTCGGTTCAGCGTTGATCCCTTGATGAGGTACTTTCTAACTCCGCGAACACTCACTTACTCGACCCTGTAACATCGTCTCTCACAAATCCACAATGAAACGACTGTATCAACAATGCTGCTACTTGACATTCCTCCTACTACTGCTTCTCTTATGGGCCGGACCAATCACCGCACAGGTCACGTCTGACATGCTAGCCACACCCACCAGCCGACCCAGGAGCTCTATATCTCCTTTACCGATCGATCCAGATACCAGTGCAACCTCCGCAACCTCCTCATCTTCTACAACCATGCCTCCGGCAACAGATCCTGCTGCGGTTTTTGACAGCAACAACAACAACCAACAAAGCAACAGCGGCGTCCTGGACTACTACTTCCTCCTCCTCGCCGCCGTTGTCTTTATCGTGGGTCTAGTGTGGTGGTCACTCGTTCGTCGGAATCGAAAAAAGATGGCACGATCACGATACCATGGGCAATCTGCATTGGCAAGAGACCTCGAGGGTATGCCCGGAAGCAGACGCTGGGTAACCGGAAGGTTTAGGTCTTCGCGGGAGCCGGCACCAGAGGAGGGACTCGATGAGAGAGGGCAAGCACCACCACCATATATGCCCTCACCACCTGAGGCTGCGGTTCACCCTGATGCTACACATACCGAGCCAGGGGCCGGGCCGGCAATACCACTACAAGACTTGTCAGGCGAAGGCCAGAAGCCACCAAATTACGATGAACATGCACTTCCAGCTCGTGTTATTGTTGGCAACGCCGGGTCCTTGAACCTACCTTTCGCCCGCACCCAATCCAAGTGATTGGTACAGAAACTGGTACAGACACTGGTACAGACATAAGCAATTGAGGGCCGGGTTAAACACCGATAGAAGAGAAAGAAGGCACACGGTACGGATCAACTGACCCAGTGCTCTGGTTTGATGGTTCGGGATACATGAGGATATTCGGTCACGATGGGCTTGTTATGCTTGGGTATTTGAATGTTGAATCGACTATTAGGGTGTGGGACTTTTATTTCTCTTCTCAAAGGCGATAGGGATAGCATAGCGAGGCATTTTCGGGCAACCGACACGACCATTTGAAAGGAAGGCGTCCGATTATGCAAGGGAGGGTTGTTTGGCATTTACCAAAAGGGAAAAATAATTCGGACTTCCAGCAATGGCAACTTTTTGACCCAACTTATTTCATCTTTGGTGATGAGTTATGCTCCCTTCCGATCTGCTGCTTAGGCTAGGTTGGCATGGCTAAAGCTTTCTCCCAATGTCAGATCATTCCACTTCCGTCGTCTGCTCTCCAGACTATCGTTCACTACGTCGTATGATATATTGTCCCTTTTGTTCTCTTTCCCTAGGCCTCAATCGAAAGCCTTGCTGAGTTGCCCGCCAAACTCCTTTGCCGCTTCGTCTCCTAATCCTCCTGAAATCTCATTCAATTCGTCATTGGACATGACCGGGTTCTTCTTCAATTGATCCTTCCTGTGTTGTGAATCATCCCAGTCAGCTCCCATTCTTCTACTTGCATGATATCACAATCTTAAAACCCCACTCACAAAAACCCCCTCGCCTTCTCCTCCCCGACATGTTCCAACGCCTTCTCCTCCGCCTTCGCCTTCGCCTTGAAGAACTTCTCAAACATCCACTGCCCCATGTCGTCGCCCGCGCCGGAGAAGAATATCCCCGCGCCAATGGACACGAGGGTTGTGAAGATGATTACGCCAATGAGCCAGGGGCCGAGGCCGGATGTGTCGGTAGTGTCGGACATGTTGGGCTCGATTGGGGGGGGTTGTCGCGTATCAGGAGCTGGGTGGTGCGTGGTCGGGTGTTTAGACGGACGGTGGTAAGGTCAGGAAATAGAAGATGAAAGAACCGGATTTTGCGTTTGTCAACAATGACGCTGCGGTGAGATAACAGAGCTGTTATCTTAGCGTACTATATAGCTGGCTTCTCCTACTGGGCCGAGGTACACAACTCGAACTTGAAGGTTTTCCTGTCCCGTCTACTCCCATCTCCCTTCTAGCTGTATTGACCTTTACTCTCAATCATCCCCATCCCCATACGATCCTCTTTCTTTGCTTCCTCAATTCAAAGCCATAGACCGACCCTCCACCCCCAAGTCTCCTTCAATCTTCCTTCACCATGGCTCAATCCACCGTCCCCACTTACAAATACTTCAACGTGACCTATCCCGAACCATTCGTTGCCCATGTCGAAATCAACCGCCCAGACAAGTTAAACGCTTTTGTAGAGCCGTAAGCACTCATCCATATTACTCTACATACCTAGCTGACCTTATTCCCCCCGCCCAAGCATGTGGCTCGAACTCCGCACCGTCTTCGACCACCTCTCCCATGACTCTTCAACCCGTACAATCCTCTTGTCCGGCGCGGGTCCGAAAGGTTTCACCGCAGGCATAGATATTCGTTCCCAATCTACACCTCTTACGCGCGAATCCCAGAATGCTGCCAGTTCCTCTACACCTCCTGACGGTGCCCGCGCGGCCACACGCATACGGAGGCATGTCAATGAGTTTCAAGCATGTATATCATCCATCGAAAAATGCGAGAAACCAGTAGTGGCAATTATGCACGGATTTTGCTTTGGGCTTGGAATCGATATAGCATGCTGCGCTGATCTACGCATATGCGCCGTTGATACTAAATTCTCCGTCAAAGAAGTCGATGTCGGAATCGCCGCTGATATAGGGACTCTGACACGGTTGCCCAAGATCGTGGGCAATGGAAGCTGGGTCAAGGATGTGTGTCTAAGTGCAAGAGTATTTGGAGCTGAAGAGGCGGCGAAGGTGGGCTTTGTTAGCTGGGTTGGTGGAGGGAAAGAGGATGCGATAAGACAGGGGCTTAGATGGGGGAAAACGGTCGCTGAAAAGAGCCCGGTCGCTGTCCAGAGTACGAAGGAGCTGCTTAATTGGAGTAAGGACAGGACTGTGCAGGATGGTGAGTTTCCTAGATTGACCGCGTGGGAAAGGGCAGTAAGGTTGCTATGGGAGCTGACTGACACTCAGGTCTACGTTACACGAGTGTCTGGAACAGTTCTGCGATACAAACATCTGATCTCACGACGGCAATAAACGCAGGAATCCAGAAGAAGACCCCACGATTTGAGAAGCTTTGACCAAAGGTTCCCCATTCGCTAACAAGATAATATTGGGGGGACTGGAATGTTCCAAATTTTCTGACAATGCTCGGAATGTTGGACCACGTGTCTCACATTCCCATTCAGCGTTAGCCGTTGCTCCGCTTGCAGTTCCCATTGTATCGTCAAACGTGTCCAATAAGAAGCAGCTTGATAGGGCTCAACTGACGCCTTGTTGTGTTGAAGTAGGTACCATGGAATGCAAACCAATACAAATCTGGGGAGGCTGGTCCCCTTAGATAACCTGCGCATACTCCCCCTATTTTTCATTTCTTCTTCAGTCATCGCATATCAATACCTTCTCTATCACCATTAGTGATTATCCGTACCACTATCGATTTGCAGTCTTGTTCTTTGCTTGACTTCAGCAGCCGAACTTTTCTAGATCGTTTGGTACGAGTACAATTGGGAGAGGTTCAACTTGACGCATGCGGATGTTCACCATGTTGTCCTTCAATCCAGCTGATTTTCCGTATCAATCGGAAAACAAAGGATTCGATTACGGGGCGCAAATCCTCGACGATCCTTTGGACGATTTCTTTAACCAATTCACCAATCACGACTCTGCAGAGTCGGGCAACAATGCCAGCGACGCCAACCCTTTTGGGTCAATCGATTTCCCAACGGACGAAGATACAGCATCAAGTGAAAGCTACAACAACACCTTCTCCGACATCGCGTATACAAACGCTAAGCGGGCACAACATCGTCCAGAAGCCAATAGCCTGCTCTCGCAGACGAACGGAAGCTCCCAGCCGCAAAGCTACAGAAGGGCTGCACGTACCGAAAGACAGAAGCCGGTAATTTCAGGGCTCGAGCTTCTCAACCTTGAAGGCAAACTACCTCCCTCGTCTAAGGCTCATATACCACCATTATCAGCCCCTGCAGCAACGCCAGCTTTCCCTCTACGGAGAAAGCCCAGATTCAACGCCACGCCCCCTGAAACGCTGCGTGATCGAAATCACCGAATCTCAAAAAGCCCTTGCAACGTTGCGGGCGACCCATCCAAGATGATACATCCTTCTTACTATTACCGACAGGAGATGCCCTTAGATTCGGAATGGACCCAACGCTTCGAGCACATCAGCCTTCAAACTCCGGGAAGTAACGCTCCGATTTCCCCTCCCCTGCCAGAAGGTCTATACCAGGATGAGCCAAACACGGACACTCAGACTCTAAGCCACAAGTTCTCTGGCGAGACTATTGCGCAAAACGGAAATAGCTTTTTACTGAATGAGAATTATGCGGAGCCAAGCTCTGGGCAGCAATATGCCTCGGCGCAAATAGCAGGCTTTAGCCCTCTTCCCTCACCTGTTGCCTTCCAACGTCCGGAGACAAGAACAAGGCATCACACCAGGATGGCATCACATCACGTATCCCATCAAGGCCAGCATAGAGATCTAAGGAGAAACAAGGCAAAGTCTCAATCGGCATTGCCTCAACTTCGACCGGCATCATCGTGGACTCAGGTGGAAACCATCCCTGAACACTTCGATTACACTGTATCCCCGGGCCAGATTCAGCCATCATGGTTCGAAAATCTGCCAAACTCTGCAAGACCTTACGATGAGACCTCCATCGCCGCGCAATCGGCGCCTACTCCCGCACCTGCAAGCCAAGATTTCTCGCAAGGCTTGATGATGCAAGAGGATCAGTACTGCCAGTTCATCAGTGAGGATCCCTCAGACAACTATCTCGTCTCGCCAACAGCGACAGGCTTCGATGTGCACTCTCCTATCTTGTCTCCTGGCGTCAACCAGTTCCGGCCTCAAAGCCCGTCCTCGCCTTCATCCTCGCGCTCGCCGTCGCCAGTGAGCCCCTCTAGAAGCCGCCGTCGACCGAAGCATAGTCGAAGGAAGTCCTCGGTAGGGACGCTCAAGTCGGCGAAGTCGGCGAGTAGCGTGTTCGTCAACTACACGCCTAGAGATCGGGAAAAGATCGTCAACAGCGTGGCACCGAGTGGGAGTTCCAAGACTAAGGCGAGGCGAGAACAAGAAGCGAGTGAGAAGAGGAGGAAGATGAGTTTGGCGGCGGAGAAGGTGGTGCAGGAGGCGGGAGGGGATATCGAGAAGTTAAGGGCTGCAGGGCTATTTGAGTTGAGGGATGGTTGTTGATGGGTGATTACTGAAACCCTTTTCATCTTGAACGGAGCAAAGCCCCCCTACGTGTTTCGTAGATTTGAATCCTGAAAAGATATATGAGAATTACAGTATTACCTGAGGAAAAGTGCATGCCACACTTACCACAGGGTTACTGTGCTTTACCTTACGAACCCACCGCCAAACCATTAAATCGTAATTAAACGATTCAGCTAATCGAATGCCAACTTGACATTTTCTAAAAAGCACGTCATCTGTTTTCTAGTAGCGTAGCTTGAAATCGATAACATCTAAATGCAATACGTACACAAAAAGCAAAATGTTTAAATCCGACTGTTGTTCGAGACTCGGTGCAACAAGTAAGTTCGTTAAGCGCACTGTTCAACGACACTCAACATCATTTATTTTCTGATTGCAGAAATGTCTGTTTTAAGCAAATTCGACACGCGAGAAATTGTTTGATTCTCATACAATGGTATGTGTTGATTGCTGTAAGCTCATTGAATATATATGATATTGGTACTGATGCTTTTCTATTACTGAACTCGATGATTAAGCGAATACTCTAGTGTGAAAAATAAAACGAACGATTTTTCATTTTCGTTTAATCGAACTGTAATTTACCCAGAACACTAATGTATTGACTGAATTATTTGTAGGGCTTCGTTTTTGCACTGTATCCAAAACAGCAAAAGGGGCAATGCTAAGCTTTTCTAGCTTGGCCGTTTCTCGTCTAACAAATCAGAAAGGCTATGATGTCGGTTCTACCCGGTCCCGAAACATGCGGGTTTTTTGATTGCCATGGCTGCAGAAGTGACTTCATCCATGCACTCACTATGGCTCTCTGACACTTCATTGGTCTCGGCGGAGAGGTCAATGAGCGGAGTTCCCCTCCGTCATACTCTACTTAATCAATAATAATTAATTCACATCACCTCCGCCAGCGACATCGATGATCCACCTCCACCTCCCCTCCACCTCCTTGTCGCCCGTGTAGTAACAACCCTTCGCCCTTTCCCATTTCACGCGTCTATGTGCGGGCTCACATCCCTACACTAAAATTGTGCGACAGTTAGCAACTAAACACGTCAAACTTTCCTCAATTCGTTTCGCCACAACCTCTGTCAATGATACTACAACTATCACCGGCACACAGAACTTGAAGGGAGCCCGGCTCCACTGTCCCAATCATGGAGAGGAACTCCGAAGAAGGGAGCACTAACATTCTACCAATTCCACCTCCGCTAGAGTTCCCTTTTCCACCCAAGAGCAACAGCATCTCTGCTGGCGCTCTGTCAAGCCCTGCTACCAACGGAGTTACATCCACAAATGGAAAACCCACTGCCACCAGCGCCCGAGCGTCTCAGGCAAATGGCTCGGCTCCGGAGGAGCTTGGGAGGATCGCGTCAAGGCCACGGCCAGCATTGGCAAATAACAAGTTCACGACAGAAAGGCCTGTGCCAGCGCAGAGAGGGTCACTTTTGGGCATGAGAAGGGGCAGGACCGGGAATGTCCGCACTGCTCTACAGAATGCGGCTTGGCAATCGGATTCTTCTTCGTCTAGTTCATCGTCATCCTCGGAAGACGAGGACGTGGCCAAAGGGCGACCTGCTTATACGGCTAGAAGGTCGACGAGGGGCAGAGCCGGAAGCGATAGCATGAAGAAACGAAGGGACGGTGACGAACAGTATTCGAGGTTCAAAGTGGGGAATGAAAATTTCAAGACAAAAGGCAAGGTGTCGAAAAAAGATGGACGATTGAATATCAGCGTCAACGAGACAGCGAACCGAGGATATCTTGCGAAGGCACTTGGTGCTACCTTGAAGAACCACTTCTACCCTGGCGACCATAAAGAAGACCAGGAGCAGCCGCTTTCACCGCTCCACGAAGAAGACGCTACTCGCCGACCAAACTTTGCGACAAGACTGTCCGCTTTGTCGACTGCTACGTCCATCGAGGCCGCGCCAACACCTAGATTGAATATCGTCATCATGGTTCTTGGAAGCCGGGGGGATATTCAGCCCTTCCTGAAGATTGGCAAAGTGCTCCAGGAGGAGCATGGGCATCGAGTTAGGATAGCATCGCACCCGGCTTTCAAAGATTTTGTCGAGCATGACACAGACCTGGAGTTTTTTTCTGTGGGAGGTGATCCCTCGGAATTGATGGCTTTCATGGTCAAAAATCCCGGTCTCGTGCCTTCAATATCTACAGTCAGAGCTGGGGAAATAGGCCGGAGACGCGACGCCTTTGTCGAAATGTTTGATGGGTTCTGGCGAGCTTGTATCAATGCTACAGATGCAGAGGGTGATGCGTCAAACCTACGCATGATGGAACAAAATCGTCCATTCGTGGCCGACGCTATCATTGCGAATCCCTCTTGTCTCGCTCACATCCATTGCGCTGAACGACTTGGGATACCGCTTCATCTAATGTTTACTTTTCCTTATACCCCCACGCAGGCATTTCCGCATCCTTTGGCGAACATTAAGAGTGGCAATGTTGATACCAATTACGTTAATTTCATGTCATATCCGCTGGTCGAGATGATGTGAGTCAAGCATAAACCTCGTTGAGATTGACACTGACAAAATCAGGATATGGCAAGGGCTTGGGGACTTGGTGAACCACTTTCGTGTCAAGACCCTAGGACTAGAGCCTGTGTCCACACTCTGGGCACCCGGCCAGCTTTTTCGGCTGAAGGTGCCTTATTCGTATCTCTGGTCCCCTGGTTTGATCCCCAAGCCGGCAGACTGGGGTCCTGAGATAGACATTGCAGGGTTCGTATTCCTTGACCTCGCGTCTTCCTTCGAACCACCCGAGAGCTTGACAAAGTTCCTGGAGGAGGGAGAACCTCCTGTCTACATCGGCTTTGGGAGCATTGTCGTGGACGATCCTGATAAGTTCACGTCCCTGATATTCAAAGCTGTCGAGAAGGCTGGTGTCAGAGCACTGGTCAGCAAGGGATGGGGAGGTTTAGGTGACGAAGGAAACACTCCAAAGAATATCTACATGCTGGAAAATACCCCGCACGACTGGTTGTTTCATCGCGTCAGTGCAGTGGTTCATCACGGCGGTGCCGGCACAACAGCTATTGGTCTGAAGTGTGGCAAGCCTACCATGATCGTTCCGTTCTTTGGCGACCAGCCTTTCTGGGGTGCCATGGTAGCAAAAGCAGGGGCAGGTGCTCACAAGGCTGTACCGTACAAGAAGCTCACTGCTGATGCACTTGCGGAAGGCATTAGACAATGCCTGACTCCGGAGGCCAAAAAGCACGCCCAAGAACTTGCGCACGATATCGAAGTGGAGGGTGATGGAGCTAAGAATGCTGTTGCGTCTTTTCACCAGCACTTACCATTGCGAGGTCCCACTTCTATGCGCTGCTCCGTTCTCCATGACCGTGTTGCAGTATGGTCGCTCAAAAAGTACGATCTCAAGCTCTCAGTACTCGCTGCTGAACTACTAGTAGAGCAGAAAAAGATGAAGTGGCATGATCTGAGACTAGTGCGAAACTGTGATTGGAACGACTTCGGAGGACCAGGCGAGCCCTTGACAGGCGGAGGCGCTGCCATTGCTAGTTCTGCTGTTGGCGTGTTCAAGGGTGTTGGTAGCATGCCTGCGAGGTGGGCAAAGACACTTAAGAGAAGAGAAAGGAATGAACAGAAGAAAAAACATCGGAGAAAGAGTAGTCAGGTAAACCGATCGCTAGCTCACAATGGACCTAAAGAAAGTAATGGATATGTTAAGGCTCCCGCTGGTGGTGAATTAATGGGAGGTATGTCTGAAGGTGTGCAGAAAGAAGCTAGAAGGGGTGGAGCTCTACCCAATGGTACTACAAATCAACTACCAGAGCATGCGGTCGACGGTGAAGAGAACGAGGACAATGTTTCTGTGGGAGCGGATGGGTCACAAGAGAACATAGCGCAGGATCTTGCTGAGGATACCGGTCATGGACTGGCCAAGAGCGGCCAGGCTCTCGCTAAAGGTGAGCTCTTTTTACTACAATACTTTCATACCTGGCCCGTTGAGCTAATTGCCATCCACAGCACCCATGGACCTTGCTCTAGCCATCGCTCAAGGCTTCCACAACGCCCCACGTCTCTACGGTGACTCCACCGTTCGTCGCCCCACCCGTATCTCAGGCTACCGCTCTGGACTCCGCGCCGCCGGCGAGGAATTCGCCTTTGGCATCTATGACGGTGTTACAGGCCTCGTCTCGCAACCATATCGCGGCGCGAAAGAGGGTGGCGCTGTCGGCTTCGTTAAAGGTGTCGGCAAGGGTATCGGTGGGTTTGTGCTAAAAGATCTGGCGGCGATTATTGGACCAGTTGGGTATACAATGAAGGGCGTGCATAAGGAGCTGATAAAAGGGAAGCAGCCGACAGCATTCATTAGCAAGGCAAGAACTATTCAAGGTGGTAAAGATGTGCGTGCACTCGACGAGAAAGAGGAGAAGGTGGTGAGGGAGAGGATGGATGCGGCATGGTTAGCTATTCTGGAGATCAAGAAAGAGTTTGATGAGACGAAGAAGGAAGGTCTAGTTGGAAGGATAGCTCTAGCTAGAGAGAGCCGACGGCTCAAAAAACAAGGTGGATTCGAAAGTGTAGGGAAGGCGCAGAAGGCGTTGAGGAAGTGGGACGGCGAGCGGAAGGGGATTTATCATGATGAAAAGGCTCGTGGCAACGGCTACTCTCTAGAAGCGGACGCCGCAGGGCAAGCCGACGGTGTCGTGGAGAACGGGGTCTCCTCGCAAACCGCAGCCAAACAGGAGAGGAAGGCCAGGAAGGAGGTGAACCACGCTCGAGCCGTTGCCTATGATAACCAAAAGAATGCGCAAGCACCACCTTCAGCCAACGGTCGCTCAACCACTCACACAGCTACCGACAGAAAGCTGCAGTCAAAGGGTGTTGTTGCCGAAGATTTCGCCCCTGAAACACCGATGCCAGAGAACAGTGGGCCGATCTATTTGGAGGAACATATCGTGACTGATGAGACAAGTCCTGAGAAAACGGAGCATAGTCGGAGTTTGCCGACGCATGGGATGACGTTGGGGGGAGTGTAAGGAGGTGGTGGTGTGGTTGGGATATGTAATTTTCCTGCAGTGGATGAATAGGAAACGGGAAGGGTACAGACATGCCAAGCTTTCTTTCCTGCTTTTGTTCTTGCGAAGAGACACTAGATACCACATTTCCTTTCGTTGGCATTAGCGATGGTGTTAAGGGTTCTAAGAGCCGAAGATTGATAGAAGACGGGATTTTTTTCATTTAGCTTCTGTCGGCGAGAGAGGTAGATTTTTGTAATAATCGAAACTCGATTCAATGATTCGTTCAAACGGTTTTCTGGTAGAATGACAATCAAGGAAAGAAGTTGTTGTAGAAACATTTGGCAAGGAAGAGCAGCAGCAACCTCTCCCCATCTCCCCCAACCCAACCCAAAACAACCCAACCCAAAACAAAACAAACCACCCAACCGCTTGCTTCCTCCAATCCCGTCTTACAATCTCCATAGGAAGCGTGGGGGGATCGAGGCGTTTTTCGGCTATGGATTTTTTCTGTTTCTGCGTCGCGGAAGAGGGATGGGGTGGGATGGAGATAGAGTGGCGCTGGATCATTGGTAGCGTAGGATTTGGGCGTGGGCAACAAGGAGAGACTTTGGCTGAAGGGGGTGGGTGGGTAGGGAGAAATGTTACTGAAATGGGTGAAGGGATGGGCGAAGGATTTGGATGCGACATAAGGGCGAGGGGGACGCTCTGCTTCCAACCCGATTCGTGGAGAACATTTCACTGTCATCGTACTTGTTGGGTTTTAGATCTCAAGGCAGCAGATATCGAACTCGCTTTATGTAAGGTATGCTTACGGTAAGTAAGTAGTAGTCTATTCAACCAAAAATACCAACAACCTTCCCTCGAAGTTACTACTTACATTACATGCCCACATGTTCATATCCCCTGAAAGTATTTAAAGTCATCTCGAAGCTCTAGGATATATATATATACACTTGGAGTTTTTGGGGGGGGTTTTGCCGGGATACGCTCGTCGTTTATGTACTGTACGTTGAGGAATTAGTGGGAGGTGAGGTGAGGTGGTTAGGTAGATCGTTCATGGCGGTCGGCTTTTTAACAATGCTTATTGATGGATTTGATTAAGAGACATAGTCATGAGTTGAAATTCAAGTCAAGTCACGTATGCATCTTCTGATTACAGTAGAAGAAGTCTATCTACGTATGTAGATAGCAAGTCAGTTAGTTACTCCGACTGTCAGAATCTCTTCTTTTTAAAACAAAACAATTCATAGATTGTTATCGTTCCGTATTCACACAGTCGCCCATTCACCTTATAAATTATAAGAGCAAACAAAGTATAGAAAGCTCAGATAATATGCTTTCTTATTCCACCCTGCGTCATATCGCTATGTATATCAATGGGTTGTCAAAAGATGAGATCGGAATGTTCGAATCAGCCAGCCCTTGGTTGAATCACCAACTTGTTAGTAAGATCTAGGAACGGTCGTGGACCTTCTCGTAGGTAGTTAATCAGTCAGATATTTTGCAATCACAGTGCATGAATGATCACATATTAAGCCAGGGAATACATCTGGTTTGAAGCCTATTTAGCCAAACTAATTACACGGATTTTAAACCCTTTTTCACCGAAGCCCTTTCGTATCCTCAATTCCATATGGCCGTTGACATCGTTAGCCATAAAAGCCAATCACAACGCCTCCGCACATACGCCCTGTTGCTTACATGCGCCGTTCGCTAAGCGGAGAGATCACGTCAAGGAAAAGAGACTCCAACGTCCAGACTACCCCTTGGCGAGCTGGATCACCAGCTTGTTAGTGAGGTCCAGGAACGGCTGGGGGCTCGTGACGTCCTTGTCGAGTACTCGATACCCGGACCCCACCAGCTTCTTCTCCGACTCATTGACTGCAACCTCTAGTAGAGTCTCGTACCCAGCGCACTTGAAGTCCACCAGGTAGGTGTCTTGCTCCAGCGTGTACAGCTGCACGTCCATGTACACATAGCACGCCGAATCGCTCGGCAATGGCGCGACACTAGTGGTGGATCCAGTCGCGGAGCTCAAGCTGCCAATGATGCTGCCGCGGCGTAAACCCTTGTCTTCGTCGTTGAGGTCGATGCGGCTGCTATGAGCAGAGTTGTTATGCATGGTACCGGGAGGGAACATGCCATCCTTGAGCCAGCGGACGTGGATGACCCAGGGATCCTTTGGGATATAGCCCGGTGGCATCACGTTGATGTCGACATCGTCATCGTTCTCAGAGTCGGAATCATCAGGGTTGGGGTGGCTGCTACCGGTAGGTTTCTGAGCGTTGGTTTCGGCGGCAAAATTGGGCATGTAGTCAGCTGGATGGTGATCGTCGCGACCATGCTTCTCTTTCTCGGGGCTATCGGAGAGTTGAGATTCAGTGATGTGCATAGCTCCGGCGACATTGACGTTAATTGGACCAGACTCATGTTTAGGTGTTCCTTTGGGAGGCGGTACATGCCACTGGGCACCCTGAGCCTTCAAAGCTTTGTAGATACATGTGATAGCGTCGAGTGGCTGATTGCGGCTACGGATACCAAATTGCCATTTCGTCTGACGACCCTTCTTGGAACCACTCTGGTTTGCATTCTCAATATTCTCAGCAGGGTTGGCGGTGATGTTCTGGAGTTGGATTGTGGAGCGAGAATGTGGTTTCAGACGCCTCACAGTGGCTGCTTGCTCCTCACTGGACTGCTCCTTTGCGTTGGGTTCGAGTGAGAGCTTGGAGAAATACTCAGCTTCATGCGGTTCAAGTGGTTCGCCTTCGTCCTCGAGTCGTGTTGCTTTGCGCTTAGCCATGTACTGATTGTGGTAGTATGGCATGCTGCTGGCGAGGATGCCGATCTTGCTGACATATTCTTTCTCAGGCGGTTCGTCATCAGTAGGTTCAGGTGCAGGCACATTCGCAGCCTCTGCTTGATCTGCATTGTTGTGTGCATGAATACTATCAACATCGGCATTTGATGCATCAGCCAATGGCGAGGCCATGATCTGAGGTGTTGGTGGCATGTGGGAGTTCCACGCTGGTGGTGATGTAGCGAGGAATGGTTGTAGGTTCGATGCTGTGGTGAGGTTGGCTGTTGATCTGACGTTAGCTTAAAGTGAGGCCGAAAATTGATAGTAACAACTAAGTGCAGTCCGGTCGAGGCTAGCAACCACAAAGTGATAAAGGCAGCGAGACAATACGCATGTAAATCATTATCAGAATCTTACTTACGATTTGTCTGCATGATCTGGTTCTCCCTCACAATCAGATACGCGTCCTTGATAGCATTCGGCTCGTTTTTGCCCAAAGCATCTTGCACGTCGTCTTTGGCATATCCCATCGTCTTTCCTAGCTTACCGACCACAGAGTCGTGGATTTGTTCCTGAACCGCAGGCGGCTTCCCTGGCGCCAGTTTACGTGGATCTATGGCCTTGTTGGGATCAACACCTGTGTCGATGAATTCCTCGACAGGCTGTTTAAGGTAATCTTCGAGATCCTCGTTGAACCATGGGTCTTGGCAGATCTCTTGGATTGTGATACGCTGGACAGGGTTTACCTTGAGCATCTTATGGATGATATGCCTCGCTCCTTGTGAGATAAAATTTGGCACGTTGTAACTGCCAGCTGATATCTTCTTGAAAAGAGTGGGAATGAACTCGTCATCGAACGGGAGGCGGCCAACAAGCAGCACGTACAGGATCACACCACAGCTCCAAACATCCACCTCAGGTCCAGCATACAGTTTGCCAGAGATGACCTCGGGAGCAGCATAATTGGGGCTGCCACAGCTGGTCTTGAGGAAATTGCCGTCCGTCATGATATTGCTCAGCCCGAAATCAGCAATCTTGACATTGAGATCGTTGTCGAGTAGGAGATTCTCCGGTTTCAAGTCTCTATGTACGATCTTGTGGCGATGGCAATATTCGACAGCACAGACAATTTGCTGAAAGAAGCGCCTAGCTTTGGCTTCTGCCATCTTTCCGTGTTTGACAAGATAGTCGAAGAGCTCTCCTCCTGCATATTCTAAAACCATTATAATGTCTGTTGGGGTTGTAATGACAGTATACCTATATAAGTTAGCTTCATCGTCTGTCTCGAGGTACTAAGGGCCTCTGACAGCTTGATAATATGAGGATGCCGAAGCAATTGCAGGTACTGAATCTCTCTCTCCACTCTACCAGCCATATCCCGAGATATGAGCTTCTTACGGGAGATGATTTTCAAAGCCACTTCCTGTCCGCTGATTCGGTGTACCGCAAGCTTGACCTTTCCAAATGATCCCTCTCCTAATGTCTTCTTGACACTATACTGTCCAATGCGTTGCCCTGCACGGCCTCCCGTAGGTAAATCACCGGCATGACTACCAACATGTTGGGGTTCGGACGCAGTTGGTCTACTCGGAGCTGGTCGTTGCGCGCGGCGGTCTCCAGGATTGGACAGTGACATTGAGAGCTCCTCATCGTCAAACGTGGAAGCCATGGTGTGACCGCTGAGGTGCCTTACAGGTACTGATGGTTGATTCAGATCTTTGGATTCTTGGCGTCAGAACTTGGTCGCCTGACATGGAGTAATGTCTTGGTAATGCTACAATGTAGCCCAAGACACTGACACAGAAGGTGCAATGCAGTATACTCACAGGCAACTAGAGTAGATTACTCGATCCCTTCGAGGTCAGTCTCAACTTCGGACGATACAGGTTTTGAGTCGTTGTGGTTGTGGTTGTGGTTGGTCTCGGTGTTGGTGCCTGAGGTTGGGACTGGCCTTCGCAGAATCGCCACAACAGACGCGGACGTGCGAATTGGCGCCAAACAGCTCGAAGTCAGTCGGAACACCCTATGAGGCGCCTATCTACGGCGATTTGACTCATTTCATGAAGGTGGTGTGGAGGTAGAAGGGTGGGGGACGAGGTTGAAATCACGAAAGGACGTCGATCAAGATCGCACTAAGACCCCATGGAAATTCGCACAACCACGAAATGTCACTAAAGTGTCGGCCAGTGAATGCGTGATACTGATGGATTGCAACCGCACTGAGGTTGCGGTGAAGTGGTAAAGACTGAATGAGATTGATGATTGAGCTCTACTGCTATCTACCTATTCTATTCTTGGCAAAGAGGCGCCGGCGGCGAGATATCGCTTCCCGCTCCGTCAAGCGCCCACAATAACCAGGATGAGAACATCAGAATAATGAAGAGATTCATGGACAAGGACACTGCTCATGCATGATCAAATCGTTGCTTATTAGGGTTATGTGGTGAACTTTATCCGGTTGATGGAGAAGGCTTCGAGCGCAAATAAGACTCTGTTTTCGATGTTTCTATTCGAAAACTCTCCGTCTCCATTTCAGCAAGCTGGACTGCTTACCTCCGTACTATGGATGCTATTTCATCTTCATGTCACAACTTGCGAGCTTCTGTCCAGTCTCATGTTCATTTCCCTTGGGGCACTTTGATATCATTGACCGCTCACTGAATACTACATTAAACATTTCGATAGAATGCCAACATAGATCCACAGGAGGTACCTGGTTCCTTGGCATTTGGGGGATGAAAGTACAACACGCAGTTCTGCATTACCGAATTAGGGTCCTCCAAACACTTCTAAGCTTGTCCTAGTTGATGTAATTACTAGCCTTCAACTGCAAGCCCACCACGAGAACCCATGATTTTTAAAATGTCTTAGAAAATCCGAACATACTTCGGTCTGGTTGAGAAGCTTTGTGAGCAACGAAAACGACCTCGAAATGGTCTTTTCACTTGTCGACTTATCCACCACGCTTTGGATAAAAGTATCCATATCGGAAGCCAGAAATTGGAGGTTTACAGGGTCGGAATATCATCATCTGGAGTAGCTGAACCACGACGATTTAAAGGCACACCATAATTCCCTCGGCGACTGGGCAGGAAATGGAACGGCATTAGCGACTTATGGCCACTCCAATAATGACCGGTATTAATGCCAACTGCTTCATCCCGGGTTCCTTGCTCCAATGCTGCTGGTAAAGGGCACTTCAGCTGTTGGTAACCGTGATAGGTCTGCAGCATACGTGATGATTATTGCTCGTTGCAAAGCTTCATAGCGATGTTCTAGGGCCTTTGCTGAAGGAATTACCCTTCGAATCTGGTGGTAACAGCACTTCGAGGAGTAGCCGATTCACAGTGCTTACGGTAGAACCTGACGAAGAGGCCTTCCCAGCTAGCAAGATGAAATGTTTCTTGAAACCGTCGAGTGTTTAGTTCAGAGTTTTCTCTTCTTCCCGTAGACGTTGGACGACCTTCTCTCGTAGGAAAGGACTCAAGCCCAAGCTACGATTTGTCATTAGCTGCGCCTCCAGTACTGCAGATTGAGACTTTTGACTGACATGCCATCCCGTGTCACCACCCTGTAACTACCCGAATTCTGGTAATGCCCATGTCCATCGACAAATTTGCCCTCCGCGTCTACTTCCAAACTTCCAAAGATGTCTTCAGGCCAAGCTATTCTCCCGTAATCAGGTGGGTTTCTCCGATCAGATACATGGATGTATCCGCCATGTCCACCTCCTCCTGCACCACCCTGGCTACTGGCGCCACCAGCACCATCCCCACCAGCCCCGCCGCCTCCCCCGTAGTTCGTGCCTCTTCTCTTTTTTTGTTGAGGGAATAAGGCTCCACCTGAACCGAGACTTGAGCCCGCAGTTGACGCAAAGGCTTGTGCTTGAGACATCACATCGGGGTCTTGATAAGCATACTGCGACATTACTGATTGAAGGATATTGAGGAATTCGTGATTTTCGACCAGCGAGTCCGGGGTAGGAGGTATTTTGGTTGTAGTCCCGATGGCTATTCTGGACTTTGGCGGCGAGGTTGGGAGAAGGGAGAGGATGTGGCTATTTATTGTACGTTCATCTTGAAAGACATACTGTCACGTGTGTCAGTAGGGTCAACTGTAAACCGATTCTTCGATTTCATACAATATGCGGATTTCCCTCGAGGATAGTTATGGATCTTCGGGTTACGGCACTTACAGGCCGTGAAACTCTGTGTATATTCCGGGCAAACATGAAGAAGACCTTGGTGTATAATGTGAATGAATACCTGATTGAAGCGATTCAAGATTCAAGATTCAAGAGAAAAGAGAAAAGAGAAAAGAGAAAAGAGAAAAGAGGTATCAATCGCTGCTACGGTGACGAGGTAGAGCTCGAGAGCGTTAGCGTCAAAAAGCTTAGGGTTTTGCCGAGGAACGAGCTTAGTGGGGGCTACGGATAATCTCCCAACAGTTGTGTAGAAAATCTCCATTGTCAAGGCCATCGGCCATGTCGAGGGTAAGGTAATATCAATGATACATATGATTATGAAGCGGTCTGTCAAGCTGTGCACTCACTACGTTAGATGCATGATACTACCTTACTACTCGTACTACGTAGTAACGCAAGTAGGTTCGTACCTTAGGTTCAATGGAAAACATCCCCCGCTACTTTACAGTTTCTCTTGGCCAATGTTCCCCCCACCACCCCACCAGCTTCTCAAGTGCCTGCCCACTCAACAACATGTAATCTGCAGCTACAGCGGAGCCAGCTCCCATGCATGGTCCGGCCTATGAAAAGCTTTGCAACTGAGCTATCTTCTATCCTTATGTCCAGGTTGCCCGCACCAATCGCGCCATTTCCTTCCCTTCGTAGTATTCACTTGGAATTCCTGGAACCCATTTTCGCCGTGAGAGAGCGCGAGTCATATTTACAGTCCATTCTCGCAACTCTGTTCTCATCCCCAATCGCATGTTAGAGACTACGGAGAAATGGACAAAGACATAGCGGTCGAGGAACTACCACAGCAAGTGAGCAAGGGAGCTGGGAACGATGTCTTCCACGAGGACCGAGAGATAGGTCCAGAAGCCGTGAATATTGAGAGAATTGAGAAAGTCTACCGGTGAGCATTGCACAGCCTTCAAGGCGAGAGATTTGGCTGTATAACTGTATAAATAGGAAACTCGATCGAAGGATCATACCAGGCATGTTGGAGTCCTACCCCTGGAGCTGAGTTCTAATAAAATGCCAGCTTTCTGGGTCCTATATTTCCTCTGCTCAGCAATACGTTCGAATGTCGGTCTTTCTCAGACTATGAATATTAAGGAAAAGCATGATTTGGGACATGAGTTGCATTTGACCGGCAAACAAATATCGACTGGACTCGCGCTTTTTTATGTCTGCTATGTCCTTTTCGATCTCCCGTCCAACCTTGTCATGACAAGACTTAGCCCGCGTGTCTGGATGAGCAGGATCGTAATTGCTGTGGGAATTATAGGTAGCTGCATGACTGCAATGAAGGCAGCATGGAGTTTCTAGTATTGTTCTCGGTTCTTTCATCGGGATACATCGTAGCTGACAGTCAGAATAGCCTCCTTCGTCTGCTCTTGGGTATCGTCATTGCTGGTATGTGGCCAGGTATGGCTTACTACCTAACTCTGTTCTATCCGCCATCTCGAACAGGTAAAAGGATAGGTCAATACTTCACCGCAGCCCAAGTTTCCGCCGCGGTGGTTGGCCTCGTGTCCGCCGGATTTCAAAAAATGGACGGTCTTGGCGGGCTTGTCGGCTTTCAATGGATGTTCTTACTCTACGGGCTGGTGGGTATTATCGTTGGCATAAGCCTGTTGTGGTGGCTGCCAGATCGCCCATTACCGCCAGGAGAGCTTCCTGATCGCAGTGGCTGGCACAAGTGGATTCCTCAAAGTCGACCTGCACTGACTGGCGAAGACGCCCGAATCCACTACGAGGACCTTACCCGGGTTTACCATCGTCGGCCCTGGTCGATGATTGATCTGTGGCACGTGGTCACTGATTGGCGACTTTGGCCGTTAGTGATGATGTACTTCGGGGTTGTTGGGGTTGGGATCGGAGTCCAGAGCTACGCTACCGTGATCTTACGAGCGACGAACGAACATTTGACCGGCATTCAGCTCAGTCTGCTTTCTGCACCAATCTGGATTGTATGATACTCTTACTTCCCAGAATTAGCTATACTCCCACTTACCCTCAAACCAGATGGATCTAATCGCCATTCTACTCGTCACGCCATTTTCTGATCGCTTCCATCGCCACCGAGCTTTGTTCTTCAGTGTGCCAGTTTGCATACAGATCATAGGGCTACTGATGACAACCTATGCAGGGAGCGCCGCAAATCCTTGGCCCAGATACGGTGGTCTTCTATTGATCGGTTTTGGCCTTGGACCAACCGTTCCCATTACGATGACCTGGACAAATGAGATCTTTCAGCCACGGCACGGCGAAGTCGGCGTTGCAGCAGCTGCTGCTCTTGTGTCTGGACTTGGTAACCTGGGTTCTATTCTTACGACATATGCACTTTTCACTGGCTGGGCTGCGGATGCCAAACCCGGGAGAAAGCAGTATAGGAAGAGTACGCTCGTCATGGTTGGAATCCTCTGTATTTCTATCCTGAGTGCAGTAGCTATGACACTGCTCCTTCGATTTGTTGGAAACGGACCAAACGCGAAGCACGTTAGCAGCGGTAGTTCGACGAGTGAGGGAGAGGGTGTAATTCAAGATGGTGCTGCGCGACGAGAATTGCAGGAAAGAGGATTAGGCCGCTTATGGTGGAGGCGGTGAAATGACCACAATGCTCCAAACTCATCTTTAGGCGGAATGCAGGACGTCTCAAGATGAGGTTGAAACAGACCGTTGGGAGATTTAGAATAGGGCTATTCATATACATAGCAACCGATACATTCAGCGACCCATAAGAACGTAATCGAAAAGGGTTGAAAATGCGTTAGAGATTATCTTGGCCTTCAAAACTATTCGAGCATGCGATTCGCGCTATGATTTAACTAAGTACCTAAGGTACCACTGGATAGAGCGTATGGCCTGCACACTCGCCAGCATCCTGCATCTCAGCAGCTACTCACCATAGACATTGGTCTTTTATCAACATTGGAATTACGTATGCACCAAAGGCAGCATCGATAGCTATCTCTGCCTCTGTTGTAGACGAAACGTTCAGACGTAAGCAGTTGCTGTATGGGTCGTACGTGTATTGGATTATCCACGACTGTAGAGCCAAGTGCTTGTGGCCTGAATAGCTCAATTCGGATCATCACAGATGGGGCGGCAGATGAGACTCTCAAGACACGATAGGATCAAAGACCAGTTGGCCAGGGTCAGTCGCTGTCAAGTCAGTAAAGGAAGGTTTCGAAGATAAATACCGCGTAGGTACCATTAGGTCCGAAGAGAACCTCCGTAGGTATGCAATAGAAATAAATATCAAGCCAGCCAATGACTTCTGTGATCACCTGCTGCGTGGCAGATGCTGTAACCGTTTTTTTGGCGCCACAGGAGTGACGTCGGCGGCTGCTGGGGCAATCACTGCAAATCTTGCTTACTACTCAGCAGTCTTGGCGGCAGGATTCCAACGGAAGCTACGAGAGGAATTAGAAGTAGTAAAGTATGACGCGAGAGATTTGAGAACAATAATAAACCCTTTGTCCCTCCGGATCTTCTACCATTATCCACTCCTCATACCTAAACACTTCAGTAAACAATCAATCGCCAACAGCTGTACACCACATCGCCACACCCCAACCTAATAACCCACATTCTTCGCGATGGCACAAATAATAAACCTGGGCCTAAGGGGCTTGCAGGTAAGTTGCGGTTCCTCTTGGTCGCGTCCAGCAGTCATTGACCTGTCTTTAGTTCTTCTGGGCTCTCCTCATTCTAGCTTTGACCGGTAACATGATCCACGATGCGACCAAGGGGAACCCGTCTACAATCAACTTTGTTATGTTCGTCGCAGTATTCGCCATGCTTTCACTCATTTACCTGATCGCCGCGACCGTCAACGAGGGCTTTGCGATATCTCCCTTCTTCATGTTAGCTGCCGATGCGCTCAATACACTCTTCTTTCTTGTTGGAGGAATCGCACTCGCCGCGTCGCTCAACGTACACAGCTGTAGCAACTCGGTATGTCTCCACGGCAACAAGATCAAGCAAGCTCGTAGTGGACTAATGCGCACACAGGACTACCTAAAAGCTAATGGTATCACCAATGGAGCAGCCAACATGAAAAAAAGGTGTCACGAAGCGCAAGCTGTAACTGCTTTCTTGTGGTTTGGTTTCGCCACTTTCCTCGGGTCGTTGGCGTTTTCAGCTCTTGCGGCCCGCGGCGGCGGTGTTCGCACTGGCGGTATTCGTAGAGGTGGGCCTGCCATGTCCCAGGCCTAGATGCAGGTGAGCAGCATGCTTGTTATCATCATCGCTGCTCCTGTAATGTAGAATGTAGCTGACTTTTTGAAGGAATCGGCAAAGTCTGAAGATCCCACCGAGGGTTGAACGCACTCTCGCTTGAACGCCACGGAACATTGCGTGGGCCCACAAAACTTGTACAATTCTAGTGTACGTCTTTTTCAGGAGAAGGCCGGTGTTGTCTTGTTGTTTGGTCCCGATGGCCAAGGAGCGAATTTTCAAAATCCCCATGTTTTAGGCTAGATGGTAATTTAATGGATAATGGTCAACAGAATCAAGGCATCAGCTGCCATCCAAGATACATTGAATACTAATGTAACTTGGTTGACAACTCATCCTTGCAGCCCGGTGAAGACTTCAAGTTTCGTATTGGCAGCTACTTCAACCTAGTTATGAGAGGTCCTAGACCCGTCTCGCGCATGTCTGACCTTAGAAACGATGTTAAGTACAATGGTTATTGTCAGGCCCAAGGGAGAAATGGTTGACAGTCCAGCCAAAGAACCGCATCCGGATGATACTTGACACCATACCAGGACACCGTCACTGAAAACGATAGGGTTGAAGTAATCGACCCCCCCCCTTATTCAATACGATCTGACCACCCCTCTGAATCTCGATCAATCTGATCGCTCCAATTGCGTTTTCGAGCCAAATTGCTTCGCCATTGGATTACTTGTACTGCAAACTATTGATTGTGCCGTACATTTCCCGCACATAACCATCATTAATTTCTCGCCACGGAGCATCGCTACTCCTATTTATAATGTTAACCACCTCGTGCAGCACAGCATTCTTCTAATGGAATCCGGGAAGAAGATCGGTGTGGTATTCCATTTGATCTCATGCAACCAGTTTTGCGGCCACCCGATCCGGCAAAGCTCCGGTTGGGTACCATCGCATAGATAGATAGATACCTTGCACCGCCGTCCAGTCTTGTCGTCGAAGATTTGGCGGTCACTGTTTCGAGGGTACGGTGAGACTGTTCTCCATGTTCTGCTGTTCGCTTTCTTTGCCAGCACATCGCATGCCTACATTTGCCTGGGTTACTAGCGTGGAGTTTGGAGCCTCATTTTCAGGATAAAATGGAATTCTCGCGCTGTGCAACTTTTCGACGCCTTTTCTATTCCTTCTAAATCTGTTCTCTACCTACTCTTCTACCTTCGCAGCTGTTATACAATTGACAATAGATTTACTCCACTGACTGAAATCATTCGCTCTGTCAGACCTTTCTACTTGCACGACTATCAAACACATTTACTTCTGATCTATATCTGGACTTTCCACATCTCGGTAAGTATGGCGCTCATCCTTCCACAATTCTCTTCTTCGCCTGGTTCTCCATCTTACTCTTACGTTACCAACGTCTGGTAGGAAGCAACGCATTTTAGGCGCTCCAATGTGTCGTCTTGGGTTCTCCCTTCAAGGCGATACCGTTTCCCAATAACATTGAAGTGACCTCATACCTAAGAGCACGGAGCTGCCCGACCAGTAACCTTGCTTTCTCACTCGGGAATAAGTTGGCCGACTGAACCGGAGTACGGACACCCCAGGCTTGACTATAGCAAGGGAGAGTCAAGCCACACAAAGAGTCCCAACAGAAGGTACATCTGGTAGTTTTTCGAAGAAGTTCTAGTTCTCTTAAGCTAGAGTCATATCAAAGTCACTGTTCTGCTTTGGTCGAGGCCAACCGAGAACCCAACCGTGCCTAGGTTGTTTCCGCTTGATAACCGGACTGGGTACCAGAGAGCCTTTCCCGGACTTTGCATGAATGCCATCTTGGAAAGGAGGATTCAGTAGGACATAACCAATGGAACGTATGTTTCCTCAGATGACAAGCCCTACTGAATTTCTTGTTTCCCCATTTGGCCAGGAGGAGCCTCAAGACAGTGAACGGAAGCTTCATGAGTTTGATATGGATTTCATGAATAGCGTTTCTGCCACGACAAATTATGGTGGATTACAGGACGCGCCTGACTCGGAGCTTTCCATGACCCAGTGGCTACCGGAGCCTTTTACGGATTATGTATATACTGATTGTTGCGATGGATGCCAGATCGAGGATCCTGGGAATGCGATATGCAACCGGCCTCCAATATATCAAGATGTTCCGAGAATAGTTTTGGACCAGGCAGATAGAGTACGACCACTTATGGAAACAGATGGCCACTTAATGGACCAGACGCCCGTGAGTGGAGAGGTAATATCTGAACTGACTGCTACCGCGGGCAATTCTATGACCCAAGATATTGATTGGTTACAAGGACGCCCCGCAGCCAACCAGCAATCCCAATACTTTGGTTCAGGACTCAAACCTCATGCCCATCCATCCGGGCTGGGGAATGAGTACGTGTCTAATACCTTGGATCATGCGAGGTGTACTGACTTAAAGCTCTTGCCAGACCACCAAGCAAATGGTTTCCACAACCACTTTGCACATCGGCCAAAGCCCGATGATATTATCGCGGATTCTAGAGATCTTCTTCGTTCGAATGGAAGCAATCTCGGGAGAAGGAAGTCCGTGCCGCATCACCGGCTGAGGAAGCTATCGAGTGTGGACCAAGGAACTAACCATGTCCCTATGTTTCAAGAGAGGACCCAGACAGCTGGGATCCAGGTCTTTGACACTAATATGAAGATCAAGCCAGGCCGCAAGAAGAGACGCTTCTCCGAAGGTGAGAAGGAGCGTATTGGACGTGTCAGGAAGGTTGGCGCCTGTTCAGAATGCAGGCTTAAGAAACGAAGAGTATGACACCCAAAGACACATTCCTGTGTTCACTGGCAGGCTTACACATGGACATAGTGCGATCATGCTTTGGCGGCAACTCCAGCGAGCTCACCTGGCGACGAGTCTAATGGACCCATAACGCCAGCTCCCGAGGAGCCCCTTGATGCCCGAGCCTTCTCCGCAAAGGAGGATCTTGAACTGGACTTATCCTTTGGACAAATACCATTTCTGGAGGACTCTGGGAGTTTGGATTTCCTGACTTCGCCTCTATGTCCAAGTTCCTTTATGGGTATCTGACCAATACCTTCGATTTCGAGTCCTCGTCGGCGCATCAGTCTATGAGGATCAATCGGCCACGCACATCGGGAACAGGAGATTTCCGGTACAAAGCTGCAGGTCTACAAGACTGCCACACAATATGCTTGGCAGTAATAAGACTACTGGCACTTCTGCTCAGGATCCGCAGGTCGGATTATTTTCTATTAAAGAACATCAACTGTCATTCTCAGCACGACCCCTCTCCTTCAACTTGCTGTCTCCTGACCAATGGTGCATGGAATCTTCGAATGGAGCCAACCAAACAGTTGAACGAACCAAAGGAAAGAAAGGCCCTCCGAGGACTGGGTACTCCGCGAGATGTACCAATTCAACGACAACTACTATTCGGTCACGGTGACCCCTCTTGGATTTAGACGATCAAGACTTCCACTCATACTTGCAGACTCGTGTATTTTCTTGCAGAATTTCGTCTGTACTATGCTCTTCAGCAGATTACCTTTCATACAGTTTTATAACGCCGCAAGTCTTTTCGAGATACCCCATCTAGTTAGTTGGAGTCAAGGAGTTATTTGAAGTTGTTAGCAGCCTGATCATCTCGAGCAAGACTGCCCTTCCTGGCATAGATCTCGGGGAAAACAAATCATAATTGCGTCCTCGGCAATGTATTTTGATATCCAAAAAGCGTTTACCTTCCCTTCAAGGCGATTGTTTAGACGAACGATAGAACTTATCTTGTATGGGTGTGTACAGTTCCACTCGCACAGCCGCAAACAGAAATGTACCTGTATGCCTGATGTCCAACCCAGCATAACTCCCATAAATGCTCGCTCAAATACTGTACATGGATTTATTCACCGTGCCTCGCAATGGAGTTCACTAGCCAGTCTATTCTGCGCTCCTCATCACAATGTCGCAGTCGCTTCAAGAGCCCCCGCGGCCCTAAACGTCGATTTGCTCGTCACAACCACCTCAACCGGATATTTCCACTCCATAAACTTCGTCCATCCTACCAAGCCAATATTAGCCCCTCATCGCCCCGTATGCCCCCCTCGCCACCGTCCCAAATTCGCTGTCTCTGACTCACCCCAATAAGCACATTTCCTCCCAAAATACTTCCCCACATACGGCACCACCACCATCGTCAACAGCAGCTCCAGCTGCTGCAAACTCTCCTTCCACTCTCGTTCAGCGTCTGATTCTTCATCGGCGCTGGAGTCGACGTCGGAGCTTGAGGGTGATGAGGGAAGGGAGTCGATTTCGTCGGGGGAGGTGGAGGAGGTCGGCGAGACGGGGTGGACGTAGGATTGGGAGCCGTGGGAGTCGCTCAGGGACATTGCTAAGGTAGGTAGGGGGAAAGTGGGTGGAGGGCGAAGACGAGGGTGGATTGAAGGGCGCTGCTAGCGAGGAGGCAGGGCCCGAGGCATTGAGAGGTCTACAGTAAAAGGGGGCGTAATATGGACAATGAGGACCGGAGACAGCTCTGTAGATAGTAGATGGTGCTCGATCACACTCTAGGGTTCCGCTGAGCACAAATTCCCCGAGCGGAGCTTGTACCGCGATCAGCCGCTAGTGTAAACTATACATCTTATCGCTACCTCCGGTCAAGTCACTTCTCCGCAAGCACAACAAGCAACCGCCCACAGCGAGCTTCAATTACGGCGCAGGAGCCCCCTTCAACTTCGCCAACGCGCGCTGATACTTTTACAATGCCTATCAAACCCATCACTGGTGTAAGAACCTCCCCAGCTGTTGCCCTGGCAACTTGTCGCAGCTTTCATATTGTCCCTTGTTAAAGCTTGGCTTGCTCTTCTACCGTGCATACACATCCATGGAGCTGACAGTCCTTTTCAGATGCTCCGAAGGGGGCTTGTGCTCGATCTCAGTATGGCTTTCGGTACGCTCCCATTCCGACCTCCCGCCTCCACCAATAGCTCTGCACCAGCAAATAGTGCACTCGCATCTGGGATCAGCAGACCTCCATAGCTATCAATCAAAATTGCCCAGCTAACATATTACAATCTAGGTCTCGGAACAACCTTCGGATACCTGTACTGGTACGGTACGTAATCAGGATCCGGCTCGCGCGAAGAACAACCCGTTCGTGAGGGACATAACGTCTTATACTTGAGCAGGCTACCATGTCCCGGCAACCAGGAGACGCGATGAATTTTACGCAAGGCTAGAGTCAGAGAGGGAGGCAAAAGCGGGGACAGTATAGGTTGACTCGGCAGTAGGATGACCATCGGAGACGGGAAGCAGGAAACATCAATGGCTGGCTGGGAAACCAGAGTTGCGGAGTGTACATATTACTTTGGTTGTCGGGACAGAGCATGGGATGAAAGATCAGGTATTTCTCTAGCAATGGCTTGCATAGTTCACCCTTGTGCCAAGAGTGCAACGATTCCTCTCCCTATCAACAGGCCGCGTTAAACTCTGGGTTGCATCTCAAGCTCTTCTCGTCCATCACCTCCCTACTTTCTTCCATCCAACTAGTTTGAGCATTGACTTAGATATAGTACAGCTTCAGCCTAGCCCAGGTCTTCAATGTCCCATGCCCGCTTCAATACAATGATGGGCCAGCATTCCACACTCGAGGTTCTACTGCAATATTGCCTTTTGCTTTGTCGTGTAAGACGTCTATGTATGCGACGCTCCTGTCCACGGTCAACGTCTTTAGATGACATTTGCGAGTCAATTCTACGAACCTATACTTTAGTTGTTGTACGTGCATCGTTTCAAACTTTGAACCTTGAGAGCGGTCGTAATACCGTGAGACAGACCAGTTCAGAACGTAACAAGCCCCAAGAAATGGACATTGACCTATCGTGCCTATGTAGGACCATAAATTATCGCTTAATTTTAGGTGCTTCCCGCACTAGGGTTTTCGGGCGGCACAACTGATAAGTCAAACATTGTTTTGAAAAAAAGAGCAGTCTCCAAGCCTTTAGGAATTTCGACAGCTTACATTAATACAAAAGCCTTCGCATTCCCCCAAATATCTGCCCAGTATGGCTGAGCAATTGGTGATGCGTGGCACCCTTGAGGGCCACAGCGGATGGGTGACCAGCTTGGCAACGTCTTTGGAAAAGTCAGTGACATGAAGAGGGCATTGGAGGAGCTTGAAGCTAACATCCATATAGCCCCAACATGCTTCTCTCTGGCAGCCGTGACAAGACTCTCATCATCTGGAACCTCACCCGTGACGACCAAAACTATGGATACCCTAAACGAAGTCTACACGGTCACTCCCACATTGTTTCTGACTGCGTACATCCCCAGTCTCTAAGCTTAAGAATATATGGAAAGTTGACAGTTCGTTTCAGGTCATTTCTTCCGACGGTGCCTACGCGCTCTCCGCTTCTTGGGATAAGACCCTCCGCCTTTGGGAACTCGCAACCGGTGTCACCACACGCCGCTTCGTAGGCCACACCAACGACGTCCTGTCCGTTTCTTTCTCTGCCGATAACCGTCAAATCGTCTCGGGGTCGCGTGACCGAACGATCAAGCTATGGAATACACTGGGAGACTGCAAGTTCACTATCACGGACAAGGGTCATACCGAGTGGGTGTCATGCGTTCGTTTCAGCCCGAACCCCCAGAACCCGGTTATTGTCAGCGCTGGATGGGATAAGCTCGTCAAGGTACGTACTGGATTTTCTCTAAAGAGATTCGGAATCGGTCACAGGATGCTTTGCAATCTACTAGTATTTGCTACTTCAGAGCCTTCGGGCCATGAGACAACCCAATCACCAATGCACTGATGACAGTCTTGAAGCACATTGTTCCGGAAAGATATTTCGATTTCAAGAATTATGACTAACCCGCAAATTTCTATAGGTCTGGGAACTCGCCTCCTGCCGCATCCAAACCGACCACATCGGTCACACCGGCTACATCAACACCGTCACCATTTCACCTGATGGATCTCTTTGTGCGTCCGGCGGCAAGGACGGAACAACTATGTTGTGGGATCTTAACGAATCCAAGCACCTGTACTCTCTCACCGCCGGCGACGAGATCCACGCTCTGGTGTTCTCTCCTAACCGCTACTGGTTGTGCGCTGCGACTTCTTCAAGCATCATCATCTTTGACCTGGAGAAGAAGAGCAAGGTTGATGAATTGAAGCCCGAGTATACGGCTGTAGGCAAGAAGAGTAGGGAGCCGGAATGTGTGAGTTTGGCATGGAGTGCGGATGGCCAGACGCTGTTTGCTGGTTACACCGACAACCTGATTAGGGCCTGGGGCGTGATGTCTAGGCAGTAGATGGGAGTTGGAAGATGACGTTCAGCTTGTGACGCAGGTCATGTACGAGGCGGGTTTCTGCTGTTGCAGAAATACTGGCCGATGAAGGCAGCCTGAAGACAAGAATGATATTCATACAATGCATTAGACGAACTGACGATGTGCGCCTTTTCTTGTATGCGGTTCTCCAATGACACAGACCCAAGATCTAAGCCTAGCCCCATACCCCCGCGTACGCCATACTCCCACCCAATGCGATCCTCCCGTCTTGCCTACGCCTCCCGAGCTTTCAACCTCTCAAGCCCCTTCTCCGCCATCTCCACCCCCTCCCTAAACCCCATCACCCGACTCAACCCCTTCCCTTCCTCAAACCTCCTCCGCGCCTCCTCCACCAACCCCTCCATCTCGGCAAATTCCCCCAGATTAATCGTCGCGACCGCACATCCCTGATCGCACTCCTCGTTTCTCTCGGGAGGTTTTATCGCCGATGCGACGGCCAGGGCTCTTTCGCCCCAAATGCGCGCGTTCTGGACGAGTTCGGTGCGCGAGGCCGGAGGGGAGGAGGGCGCGGGTGGGGGGAGTTGTTGCGCAAGCGAGATGGAGAGGTTATTTATCAGGACGACGGTGTGGCAGGAGGTAGGGGGCGAGAGAGCAACGGCTTGGAGGAAGAGGGGGGTGGCGAGGTAGTGTTGGTTTATGGATTCGTAGTGCGTTCCGAGTGATTCGAGCGCGGCGCCGATCTCGTCGTTGCTCATCCACTCGCCTTCGCCCTCTTTGACGCCTTCGTCTTCTCGTCGCTTCCTCTCTTTCAATACCGTCGTGACGGCCCACACTAGCTTCTCCTCTGCGGCCGCCGTGTCTGCAATGTTTTGGTGGGAATACAGCTCGCCCAGTCGCACACTCATCCCAATCGCCTTCTGCAGCACCCTCGTTCTTTTTCCCTCATTCCTAGGTTTATCACCCAATAGCTCAATCCAATTTAGACAGCCGGCCCGCACAATTTCTAGCACATCAATTGCTTTCTGGTACTGCTGGGTCTTCTCCATCAAACTCGCGACTTGTATCTTGATGCCCAGGATCTCGTCACTGAAGGGGTCCATGCCCAGTTCTTCGGCGACCGAAAGAGCTTGCCGGTAGTACTTGAGCGCATTTTTGGGCTGCAGGTCTTGGTTCGAGTACCAAAGGGCGCGCCGGAGTTTGACAGCGACGGGCTCCGGGTATGCTTTGAAGGCGCCGATGATGTAAGTGCTGTAGATGTAGTTGGTGTAGACCAAGGCGCCCATGCCGAAGAGTATACTTTGTGATTGTTAGTAAGGGTGAAGAGGAAGGGGATTGGGGGTGGTACAAGAAAGTCGCTAGGGAGACGGAAAATGGGTTTTCTTTGAATAGCTTCTTGGCTGCTACGGGAAAGCTGGCGTGTCTTTTTTGGATGGATATTGGCTTAATGGGCCGGGAGGCTTTTGAAGTTCTTGAGCATTGTATGGGTGGATTGTGAATGCATGTTGTGAGGAAGCGGGTGGTTTGTGGGCGGACGACGCTCTTGCGTAGGATCCGGGCGAACGTTGCAGATGGACGAAAAAGGTTCATAACGGCATGAACTGCGGAAGTCTTTGATCTTAATCCCAAGCACCTGGGCAGATTGAGGGAGTTATGCTCTTGAGTTTTGTTGCAATTGGCGGTACATCTGAATCTATATTGTCATCCTAAAGAAGCCTAGCCTCGACGCCCTATGACGTCTAATTAGAGACTCATCGTTGCGCCAATTGAAGCTCCACCTTATCCTAAAATTACAACATTCAGGGTGTTCATATTGGAGCCAGGGATCTGCAGACAAGATGTGTGGAAGGTATGCTTTGGGGATTGTGCGTAAATTCAGCCAGTTGTCCCTACTCGTTCGCTGACTCTCTCACAGCGCGCTTCTTTCGTCCGACACCAGCTCGAGGACCGTGACATGCCCGTCGAGGATGCGCCCGATGATGAAGACGTGCGGCAAACCTACAATTTTGCACCTGGATACCATGGTCTAGTCTACAGAGCTGATGTTCCAGACTACGGGGCTGGAAATAGACACCATAATGCTAGTCAAAGCAATGAAGGACAAAGTGACCAGGAATCCGTGACCGAAGATGTACCTATTGGACTTGAGGATCCAAAAGAGACAAAATATAAGCTTCAGTCCATGAAGTGGGGTGCGTCGGTTATGCATGCTACGCTGGGTTTCTCGTACGGAGAAGCTGATGATGAGAAACAGGACTGGTACCGTTCTGGACGAAGCGCAACCCAGACTATGGTAGTGTCATGAAGACGATCAACGCCCGAGATGACTCTCTTATGGAAAACCGTGGCATGTGGAACACTATGAAGAAATCCAAAAGGTGTATCGTTGTTGCGCAAGGCTTCTACGAATGGTTGAAGAAGAATGGTGGGAAGGAGAAGGTTCCCCATTTCGTTAAGAGGAAGGACGGCCAGCTTATGTGCTTTGCTGGCCTATGGGATTGCGTTCAATATGAAGGTCTGTCATATGAATACGATCGACGATGTCCTGTCTAACATTATACAAAGGGTCCGAGGACAAGCACTATACCTATACCATTATCACAACCGATTCGAACAAGCAGCTCTCCTATCTACATGATCGGATGCCTGTAATATTGGAGAATGGCTCGGATCAGGTTCGAACTTGGCTTGACCCGAATCGTTCAGAGTGGTCGAAAGAGTTACAGGCACTACTGAAGCCTTTCCAAGGAGAACTTGACTGCTACCCCGTTAGCAAAGACGTTGGAAAAGTTGGTAACAACTCTCCATCCTTCATCGTACCAGTAGCAAGCGCCGAAAATAAGAATAACATCGCGAATTTCTTCGCTAATGTCAAAAAGTCAACGAAAGGGGAAGCGGGAAAAAGATCGATGGAGGAGCAGCAGGGCAACGCCGGGGAAAAGGGTAATACTGTCGAACGCATAGATGGCGAGCAGCGGGCTACAATAGAAAAGAGCAGTACCGAAGACAACGCTCCGCTGCCAGGCCCGTTACCTGCGTCATCGAAGAAACATGGGCTGAACTTGGACGAGGATGCTGTACCTAAAGCGAAGTCTGCAAAGACAGCGCACGCATCACCGAGCACACCATCAGCAAATATGGAGGAATCTAGTTTAGCAGCGCAAAGATTAGGTACGGGATCGTCCGAGAACACACGAGGTGGCAGAAAGACGAGGAGCGCTACAAGCAACGGGACGAAGGGAAGTCCTGTCAAATCGGGTGATAGCAGCCAAAGGATCACGAACTTTTTCAACAAATGAAGCACTTGCCGCGATGGCGCATGACATGTAAGCCTTCTGCGTAATTGAAGCGCAGGTTCTCGCTAACATAAACGTTTCTCAGCCAAGGAAGTGCGCTTCGAGCGACTTGCGAGGGTTCGTTGTGGTACGCCTTGTCTGGTGGCTTCGGGAATCTTTCAGAATTGAGATAAGGCGCAGCAAGGCAGGATGACGAATATCGGCCACGTTGCACCGTTGCTCCCACCTTGACATGGTCTTCAGTACCTTGAGTCAAAATGATATAGTCGCAACTTGTCACCAACCTTCCACCGCCGAGGAGATGAGTATGGGGAAGCGTACATGTGGAGGATTGGCTCCGCTGAAATACACTTGGATTCCGCCTTTTAGATATATCATGCGAGATGTAGCGTTGAGGGCAGCTGGAGGATTGAAACAACGTTGGTGATGACCGTTGCAAACTCATGGACCAAGCAAAAGCACAGGTTTGCCGCCGAGAGAAATCTATGGCATGCACATGATGTGCAATGGATGCGGGCTGTCACCTTGGTCTCTGGCCTTCTGCATGCAATACCCTCGATGCATGATGCACGGCGGAGAGTAGTAGTACAACGACGTACAGATTGATGAACATGACTGGTGGGGTGGAAGTTGCCGCAGCTTCCCCGTCCAATCTGCTGAATCCAACTCCGCTCCCCGACTGGCCTGAGGCTTCTTACCCGGCCCACTTGCCAATCATAAATCCTTCGCTGATACACTTCCAACAACGCTCTCGCATGTTCGCTGTTTTCTTTGGTGAGATAATCATTATACATCCAAGAGACGTGCAGGAGGATGGGCAACCTTGTAGGCTTCTATGGTCACGGAGACCTGATATGTGCGTCGTCGCTGCTAAAAGAAACCATCTAGTCCCCTCAAAGTCTCCCCGATCCTCTCGCAACTCCAAGCACTGCACAATGCAATATCAGGAGAAGGGGAACATAGCAAGACCGGCTTATCACATGTACGGAATACGAGTGCACCTTACCAGCTCCATGGTACGAACGGCGTCCTAGAGAATCCGCATGCATGATCATTTCTTCTTATACGTCGGGGGTCTCCAATGTTACTTGAAGAACGTACTTTCCCCATGATTCCGTGACGCACCGCACATTATGTTTTCTTCTCCAGGTCCAAAACCGGGTTTGAATGCCCCGCAGTTCGCAACAAAAAGGGCCTTGATTGTCGTTAATGCCCAAAATGACTCCCTTCATTGCGAGAACGGTGTCTATGTCACAAAAGCTCAGGATTGGGCGGACCGCATCAAAGATGTGGTGCCACACTTCCGGAAACTTGGGGATGTTATATGGGTGCGCACGGAGTTCGTCGATGTACCCGCTGTTGCTTCGAAGGATCTTTCACAAATCGAACGAGAAATCGCCAAGATGGACGAGAAGAACCGTGAGGATCGGATACTGGAGGAGGAGCAGTTGGAAGATGATATCACGGCCAATCCACCTGATGATCCGCGTGCAGACCTTCCTCTCTACCATCCAACAAGCCGTGCCAAAGCAATGATGACACGAGCTTCTGCTGAAGACCGAGCCGAACAAAGAACAGCAAACCTGGACGCCTTTAATGATAGGGATAACAACCTAGCAGAGCAAATGACCAAGCCAAGAAAAGGAAAACAACCGAGGTTCATGATGCCAGGCACTTGGGGTGCAAGAATCGCCGACCGCCTGCTCCCTGTGATAGATATGACCAAGGACTCGATGCTGATCAAGCACCATTACTCCGCTTTCGAAAATACATCACTGCTGATGTCATTGCGAATGAAGCTCGTCACTGATGTCTATCTCTGTGGATGCCTTACTAATGTTAGTATCTACGCAACTGCCGCTGACGCTGTTCAACATGGGCTTGGCGTGACCGTGATTGAAGATTGCCTTGGATATAGGAGCGAAGAGAAGCACGAGGACGCTATGCGGCAAATGGCAGACATCATGGGAGTTGATGGTATTGACGGCGATGAGATCATAGAAGAGGCTGGCGGAAGGGTACCGCCAGATACACAATTCCCTATGTTTACTGGTCCTGGAGCAGGTGGAATCGATATGCAATCACTGTCACTAGGTATGGATAATGGCTCAGAGTGGACCTTGAATGGCGTTAGTCTTTCGATCTTTCTACAAAAGCTAAGTTGAGTATTGAAGCAGACCCACGAACTGAGCCCGAAATCAAGGCAACGTCCAAAGCCCAGGGACCCAATCTCACGGAAACAAGCTCGTCACAAAGAAAGCCTACACAAGCAAGAGGATCACCTGCAGCAGCAGAGAGTAGTAGGAACCAGTCAAGCATTATAGCCAAACCAGGACATGGAGAGAAAGTGCCGCTAGTATCGAAGATCAAGAAGTCTCCTAGCATGCACAGGCTGGGACCGGATGACTCAATTGGCGCCGGAGACTCGCGAATAATCCACGATGCATTAAGCTCGCCCTTGGTCGACAATGCTTTTGAGCTCTTAAAGGAAGAAGTAAGCTGGGAAACCATGCACCATCGAAGTGGGAAGGTCCCTCGACTTGTTGCTGTACAGGGTGAGGTTGACGAGGCAGGCGGCGTACCTATATATCGGCATCCAGCCGACGAGTCGCCAAGTTTTCTTCCGTTCACTCCTACTATTGAGCAAATCAGGGCACAGATTGTGGAACTATTGCACCAGCCTTTCAACCATGCCCTAATTCAGCTGTATCGTGACGGTATCGACAACATCTCCGAACACTCTGACAAGGTTTGCTGCTTCTTTGTACCGTTATCAAATCGTGGCACTAATTGTGAGTTACAGACTCTGGACGTCGTCCGTGGTTCTAGCATTGTCAATGTTAGCCTCGGTGCGCAAAGAGTCATGACCCTAAGAACAAAGAGGTCGAAAGAGGAGCACACTGTCGAAAAATTGGATATTGCGAGGCAAACACAGCGAATCTCAATGCCACATAATTCTGTGTTTGTCCTTGGTCCCCAAACCAATATGCACTGGCTTCATGGGCTTCGGGCAGACAAACGTCCTGCTGAGCAACGGACGGCCGAAGAGAAAGCCTTTGGAGGCGAACGAATTTCAATTACATTTCGGCAAATTGGAACGTTTATGAATGAGGATGAAGGAACCATATGGGGCCAAGGAGCCAGAGGCAAAACCAAAGCTAGCGCTCATCAGATTCGGGATGATGAAAATGCCGCAATTGAAGCCATGATCATTGCCTTTGGTAAAGAGAATCACCAGTCTAATTTCGATTGGGACACAGAGTACAGCCATGGATTTGATGTCATCAATCTGGTTCCGGCTAAGACGCAGCTATTCCTTTGCGGCGACAACATCGCCAATCTACGCGTTCAGCTTTCACTTTGCGAAAAGGGCGTCCCTTATAAGCTGGCAGCAAGAAACTTTTCTCAACCCACAAAAGCCCGGCACCAACGATTCAAGTCAAACCCTCCGACACACAGTCTATCCAATACCCAAAATCCCATTTTCAAAGATGTTGATGAAGACGCCTCCGAAGTCGAGGGTGACCTTGCCATATTATTCTACCTTGAGAAATTTTACCCGTTTCCCACTCATGAAGGTGCTTCCTCTAGAGATCTGCATCGCACCAGCGCCCGCTTGTACAGCCGTGTGACTCAATCAAACGATCTCCTTTTCCTTTGGCGCAATCTCGAAACTGCTCCCCATACTGGCGAACGTCCGTCTCTACAAGGCCGCCTCAGCGCCGAAAGACCCACGACGCCATACACCTCACCGCTCAAAGAGTTTCAACGAGACATAGAAATGTGGGAGCACTACGTTGCCGAAGGGGATTATACATCTGGAGATATATTGACCATGATTGATTGCGCTTTTTGGCCGGTACTTAACGAGATTGTGGATGGATGGGAAGAGTTCAGTGAGGAGAGATATCCCAGATTGACTGCTTACCATGGCAGAGTGCTAGGAAGAGCATGCGTGCAGGAAACATTGCAGAGCAAGGAATAGTTGGTTCGACTTTCATTGAAGGACTCAGCGATTTCGATATTCCCGCGATTAAGCCTACCGCTGACCAAAATCTGGCCAACTCTGCAGTCGAAACATGGAACCGGCCGACCAAAGCCTGGAAAGCCGGCAAGGACATCCTCTAGTATATATATACTTACCTATTCTTTTATAGAAGACCGCGAAATATCGACATACGCTCGCTATGACCCGAAAACGAAGCATTGAGACGTGGTCCGCTTACCAGCGAGTGTATATAATGAAGGGAGTACGTATATACCTGGACTGTGTTATGTAGATCCTGAACTGCCGAGTCTCGAACTCTGTTCGTTGCATCTGCGTTACTACCGTCCAGATATGCTTACTCTATCACTGGCCAACCGACTTGTTCTTAGATGACGAGCACTAAAGAGTTAAGCGGAGGAAAGTTGATAAGAATAGCCCAGGTCGAGTACAGCTAGAATTTCGAGAACATCCGCAATCATCAAGGCTGTTTTGCTTGACTGGCTATAGGGTTAGAGATTGAGAGGTAAGAAGATTACACAAACCTTTATATCCTAGGCTCCACGTTTGCACAAATACCCAAATGGCCACTCTGGCCACTCTCACCAAAGTAATCAGCCTCTTTAAAGCCTGTAGTAATTGTTTCACTCCTCTTCTCCCTACAATACGCAATGGCCTCAAACATCAAAATTCTGCACCTCCGGCATCCTCCCTAACCCCCCACCCCCAGTCCCCTTGACCCCCTGACTCAGTCCCTCCCCTCCCACCTCCACCTTCGACGCCTCATGCACTCCACCCGCACTCCGATCAATCACATGCTTCCTCAACATGGCCAGTACCTCACTATTCTTCCACCTTGCCGGCACAGGCCTATACGCCGGTTTGAAAGTCCCTACCGTCTGCGCCCACTCCCCACTCCTCGGCGCCCCCTGACGCCACGCATCCGTCGCCGGCGCGCTGTCGATCCCTGTGCCCTGCGCGGCCGGTGTGGAAAATTCGGGGCTGTTGCCTTCGGCGGTCTCGCGCGAGGTCGGGGTCGGTTCTTGCGTGGCCCAGTAGTAGATGTCCCAGTCGTTTTCGTCGAGGAAGAGGTCGTACTGTTGGAGTTGGGCCGGCGTCATGCGGCTGAGGTTGGTGTCGGCGAAGGTGGAGAGGAGGAGATCAGATTCGAGGGTTCCGCGTTTTCGGCTCTGGTCTTTTGCGCGGGGGAGAAGGGAGGGTTAGTAAATTGAAGTTGGGATGGAAAGAGAGGAGAGTCGATGAACGGACATAACAACCTAGCCCGCATGGTGTTGCCGTCCTCGCCTGTTCGCCGCAATGGCTCCGCTTTGAATTCTGCACCTTCGATCTCGCCAACGCCGAGCTCAGAGTTGGGGCCTCCTTCAGGTGCGCCCTTCTGTGAGCCGCCAGTCATACGCTCGGTGTTTTCGGGCACCGAGTCTTTGGGCACAAAGTCCGGGTCGACGGAGCTGAGCAGTTCAGGCGGTGCTTTGTCGGCGCCGACACTGGGCATTTCGTTTGCGATGGTGGAATTGGTATTGGTGAGGTGCGGGCCCGTGGCTTTTGACTGCTGAGTCTCCCTCCATGATAGGGTGTTGTCATGCTGGTGCTCGTCGGCGTGGCTGCGGGGTAGGGAGGTGGATAGTGGTCGGAATGCGGCAGAAGAGGATCGTGCAAGGCGAGAGGCAATTCGAAGTAGAGTCATGTTGTGGTTCGTTGAATACTCTCTAGTGAGAAGAGTGCAAGAGTTAGATGGTTGAGAATTGAAATACTCCAAGTGCTTGACGGTGACATCATACGAAGTTTAGTGTTCTACAATATTTGCTTAGGGAGCTCCCCTATCAACCCTCAAGAATTGGCCAACATTCAGAACGATAGCCATTGGACAAAACACATGGTGTTTTCATTCAAAGTTCAGGGCCTATGCCAGGTAACTTTTTGCTATTCCATGGTCGTCGTTCCTAAACCACGTCCATCTTAATCTCCTCAAATCTCCAATTCAACTGAACCTAAGAATTCGCATGATCCTCCGTTCGAAATCCATCGACACCATATGCCAGTCAGACAAACTAAGCCTGCTCAAATGATGTCCAACAGGGGATCCTCCAGTCTTGACTTTCAGTTTCGCCCACATCGTATTCCAGCTCAGAGTGCGCCGGTAAAACCCTTACACGGAGGCGTGGTTTTGTGATTGTGAAAGGTACAGCTTGGAACGGATCTTGGATCTTTCGAGACCCCCGAAGGAGTGTGAACAAGCGCAAGTGAGAAGCTGAAATCAACGGCAAAATCGCCGCCTTGCCTGAGTAGCTCTTCGTAGGCGATGCCGGTAAGTGCGGTCGTGGCGGATTCCACACATGTCCAGGCCGCGAGGCTTATGATGAAATATCGCAAAGGACTCGTGGACAAAGTGTTCTCGTACACGTATTGGATGGTACGAGTCGAAACAGGGGGATCTTGATCGCAAGTCCGATAGAAAGCTCGAATCTGATTCATGATCTCGTTGTGCAGGAATTCCAGACAGATCTTCTCACTAAAAACCAATAGTGCCAAGAAAGAGGCCAGTTCTTCTGGGCCGCATTTCTTCACAGGTGCCCCGTAGAGCCAGTCGACAAAGAGCTTGAACGCCTCAACATCGTCATCAGGAAGATTGAATACGTTGTCCTCGGCCTCCTTGAATTTACCGTCAAAGCAAGCTCGAAAATAGCTGGACCGATTGCAAAGAAGGTTTTTATGTATGTAGAACTTGTGGTCTTGGACATTTACGGTCACCATGTCTTCAGTCAGGAGGCTATACGTTGTTAGAAGAGAAACTTCAAGTCTTGCCCGACGACTTACGAATGAACAGGCTCGAAATTAGGTGATGTAAGTTCGAAATCGACGAACTTCGTTAGCGGCATCCCGAGTTTGTCGAAGAACGTTGCATCCATATTAGTGCACAGATCAGATCTTCTCGACATCGCGAATCCTTTGCCTCGTAGTAAACGACGCGGCACTGATTCGAGAGGATACCAGCTCTAACTTGGGGGCGGGTAGGTTGGGGGTTGAGGATGAAGAGCCTGTGTTTATTGCATTCTATGTACGGCAAGTCCGATAAATGATGTGAACACTTTTTCCTTGTGAAGGGGGCTCGGTTATATACAACACAACCAGAACCTTCACTGAAAACGATGGCCATTCCGGCGACTTGGCAGGATGTTGAGCCATGAGCATGTATCCAAACATCGCTTTGAGGTTTCGCCTAGTCGAAAGTCCATTATATCGCTAATCCATCAGTCTTCGTTGGTTGGAAGACTAGTTTGTGAAAAGGCGTCCGGTTGGTTCCCGTGACTTCTGGATTGAATAACGGAGTCAGCACGATCTTCATACATATTGGCATGAGGACAATGACGGTTGATAGGGCGATACGCGTTGTCTTTCCACCCAAACGTTGTACTGTTTACTCTAGAAAGTAGGGTGCAGATATCATATCTACCCTTGACGCCGGGCATGCTGAGCTCATACATAGCCCAAGACCATTGAAACATATTGCGCCATCTTGGGTATCGATTGACGTTGCGCAATCTTGGAGAGGTAAAAAGTAATAGACTCATTGACAAGCACTCAGATGAGATTCCCAAAAAATGACTATATGAGATGCTTCGACCTGTAGTCTCCAAATTAGCAGGTACTCTTGAATCCAAGATAAGAAAGCTGAGTACCTAAAATACGCCCTCAAGTAAACAACCTGCCATGCCCCCAATCCCACCAGCATGCCCATTGTACCAAACGCAAACCATTTAACCCGTTCGTTCGTACTCTCATTTGTATCCCTAAGCTTCTGCTCTCTCGATCTCAAATAGTCCATCTCGACAACGATCTCGCCAACGAGCTCCTCAATGCGCCGTAGCTCGGTTTCGACAGGCTTCAGCTTATCCTGGGCTTGTATAGCCGACCAGTCCCGGGCGTCGGCACCAATATCAATGTCCAGCTCAATGTGACGGCTAGGGTTCATCACCGTTTCTGTGTCCCTTGGATCAGCAACAGCCTCCTAGGAAGGAGGCAAGATAGCGTACGAGTCGAAGTGAGCTGGTTTTCGAAGCAGACGTCGAAGGCAGCATCAGCATGAGAGGTGAAGGCCATTCTTGTTTCGCCCGCTATGTCCTTCGGCCTGCCATACTCGTTGCCGACCGCATCTTTAATCTACAGCACATGGGAAGAAGGTCAGGATCGCTTCTTCGCAACGGGCTCAATGGCTTGGACACGTACATGCATATTGACCATTTGACCATCTCCCTTCTGCCCGCTAACAATGGCCGTCACTAGAACAAGTGTATCTTTTGCCACGAAATTCCGTATGCATCTTTCGTACTTGTTGCTATGCCCTGTGTGGGCCTGAAGGTCGAATTTCAACGCGAAGGAGAACGGGAGGATGGCGAGGTAGAGAAGAACACTGAGTATGGGATGGGTACGGGCCATTGTGCGAACTAAATCTGGGGAGATAATCACGAGTCCTTAGCAGCAGGCTCCACGCGATTATGTACTCGGCGTGTTCAACGAGACGGTTACTCGCAAAGATCTGGAAATCTGGCTCAGCCCTACTGGCTCCGGTAAAAGATTTTTCCATCCCTGTCCATCGCGTCTCTCCCGTCGCGCCTTTTCCTATTAGAAATGTATTTACTGTGGTAGATACACTAACACTCAATGCAGACACACGCTTGTCCAGCTTCACCTCTGAAAATGTTTACTGTCCTTAAGCCAGATCTGTGTCTGTGAACGTGAAATCTCGAGCGTCAGAGCAGATCAAGTAGGCAACTTCGAAGCCGCCGGAAGTAAAGATGGCAGCAATGAACGGCTCACAACTTAATGCACCCAACATATGGGATCAGGTCCGCTCGGAGACTCTTCTCCCTCAGAACTTTCTCGTTTGCTGATGTCACCAGATGTCTTATACCCCTCCTCGTGGCCCTTGCTCTCAAAAGAATACCTACTTGATTCCTTGCACATGCCTCCGCTTCATGGTCCACCCTCTCAAAGCAGCTTCAAGCTTCGAGTGCGACGGATGTGGACATCATGCAAGCTTTCACAAGATGGATAACCAGAAGGAGGAAGAGATCACCCGGCGTTGGAAAGTAGAGGAGGCGGAGAAGGCGAGGGGTGAGAAGGCGAATGGTGGTCACCAGCGGTTGTTGACATATGGTGACGTTGTCGGGGGTCTGGAAAATGAAGGGCAGGCCGTAAAGCGCCGACGAATTGCCGATCGTCCTACGCTTCTTGACAGTCCAAGCATTGCTGCAAGCAAGAAGCGGACCAGGTAACAGAGGGTATGAAGGCTGTTACGTTTTGCCATCATGCCCCTTGGCCTTCGACGCTCGGACATTGAGCGAACTCATGTCCAGGCCTTCGCCGAACATGACATAAATCGAATGAACCTGGGGAACTCAGGGATCCCTGCCTACTCTGCGTGTGTGTTATTGTTAAAGTCAACTAAACCAATTCGATCCTCCTGAGATGATATTTGAGACGTTACGACGAACTTTACTGCTCTGTGCCTCATATGACGTGCTTGGGTTTGGGGTAGGTCCAAGATTCTGTCCCTGATGAGTGCTTGGCAATTGACCCATAGCAGGTTCTTGTTGCATCTCTACAAACCTCGTCGAAAAGAATGCCGTTACTGAAGGAAGTATTCATAATTCTAGTCTTGGTGAAATACGAAGACCGTCATAGGCAGATGTTTCATTTTCCTCACCTCAGCCAAACAGTTTACGAGACATACAAGTGGTATGCATTCTACGAGGATGTGCAATTCCCACACTCGTCAAATCGTGACAATCATCATGTAGGTGAGATAGGAGTGTGAACTAGAACAATTTTCATAGCGGTTTTTTGACGGCTATGTCACCTAATACTAAAGGCTTCTATGTCTATTACACCGCTAGATTGGGCCCGCAACAAGAGTTTACTGGAGATTCCCATGCTGAGGGGATATTCTAAGAGATCCGCCCACTTTCTGAAGACCACTGCTTTTCCCGGCGTAATATTCCCAGGAGATCTCCCCACATCTCAGGTACACTTGACCTCGAACCTGGGGTTTGGGTGTTGAGTCGCTGCAAAGATATGCCCGACCTTTTACGGCCGACTTCCAGGGTATGCTCCCTCGGCTCAAGAATGGATGACGGCCATCCCCTGCGTCGTCCGTCTTTGTGGGTGGATAACCTGTCTATAGTCTCTTCGGTCATAGATGTGTAGATTGTCCTGTCTTCGACCCGTGGATCGCCAAAGATCTGAAATTCGGAAGTCAGACCCTGGAATTACGGAAGGTAATGATATTGACCATTCTTATCGTCGATGATTCGACACCCAAGAAGACCCCGGGGCTCCTGCCGATCGTTGTTGAAATCATGGCCTACGTGAGCCTTGATCCACCAATATAGGAAACCCTGTGGAAAATCCCAGAGTCGTCGAACGTTTCGAAAGATTTATAAAGCCTCATCGTTGGCGCCCTCGGTATAGATCGAGTGAGCGAGCTCGAACGCGCTGCAGATTTCGGTATCGTTGAGATCCAGTACGTCTAACACCCAATTTGATATGGTGAAAGGATCCTGCAACGACTGCTGTGGATCGTTAAGTATGGACTCACCGAGCTTGCTCAATCGAAGAAGTGGCATTTGTCCTCCGACATCAAAACGGGAAGGTTTGGCGTGCCCCGATTTCACGTCCTCACTTCCACTCTCGAGATCGTCAAAGGCAAAATCAATGACCCAGATTGAGACTCGGATTAAGGCCAACAGTCCTTGCACGGCTAGCCATATTGCTGACTTCCGAGAGCTTATTGTACGAAGTTCGATGTATTGACAGATATAGCTGTCGCGTCAGCTTGCTTCTCTAGATGTCGATTCGAGGCAGAAGAATCACCTCGTAATTCCTAAAACAGCGAACGCTAACGAAAAACCACGAATAAGCCACCTTGTTCTGCCTTTAACGGCTCGAAGCTCGAATGTCACGGACTGCTGGTCCGTCTGTACGTATGCCAAATAGTCTCGCTTCTCGAGGCTTGTCTTATGATAATCGCCGTGGCTTTGTTTTTCGGCCCATTCTGGTTGAGAATGTGGCGACACCTCCTGAGCATAAACCCAACTCCACACCAAGAGGCTCGAGAACAGAGATATAAACATGCCAGCTGTGGCAAAACACCAGGTCCATGATATCCGTTGTGTTGCTGCGCAGGGCCACGATGGTCAGACTCGTCAGCCCAACGAATATTGCTGCCGCGAAGGGAACGACGAAGTGGCCATAGATCTGAAAGACTTGACTCTGTATCCGAGCAGACAAGTGTTCACAATCATGGCAGATCTTCCCGGTTGTGGCAAAGATATCACTCCACGTAAGATCGGCATGTTCTCTGAAGTGTGCTGGATTATTCAATTGGCAGACCACACGATATGATCAGAGTGTGGATGTCGCTCAAGGTAGGTTACTTGATGAACAGCGCCCGGAGGCAACCAATCCTCATCAGGGATACCAAAGAAGGTTCACAAGGCTTTGATGCCAAATTTAGCTTTGCGACAGCCCTCCCGTCTAAGGGCAAGCTTGACTAGCCCTCGGATATAGCCCAGGGATCCAAAGCAAAGACAATGTTGAGGCCAGCGGAGAGAGCCATCCCTGGCTATAGTTGAAAGCATACGGTTCCACTGAGTCTGACGCGAATATGCCGATCAAAGCAGCAAAGATCTTGGGTTCCGGTAGCCAAGACATCGAAGTTGTTCGTTTCCGAATCTGAAGAAGATAGCGAAGAGGTTGATAAGACAATCAATCTGCGATCGACGGAAGCACGAGCGCAAATAGGCGAACTCAATTGTCGCTTTTTGAAACGAACCAGACTGGTTCTTACCCATCGTCAGAAATTTCATATCTTTCTCTTATAATTTGACCTTCCATTTCCATCCCGTTTTATACATCCTTGCTGCTCCAACTGTCAAGGACCCCAACATTACAGCCGTTCCTCCCCAGGCCTGCGCACTGAGGTACCCGCCTTTGTCGTTCTGAATCAAACCCCCGGCAATCGGCGGTCCTGTCAGACTCGCAAAAGCAAGAATCGAGCAAACCATGCCGATTCTTGTTCCTGTCTTACTAAGATCCATGGTCAGTGACATCAAAGACCCTCTAAACATCCCTTGCGTAGCACCTGTGGCAAGGTCATAGACGACTGCAAATGCATACATGGCATCACGAGATTGCACGGCTATCCAAAAATACAGCATTAGGCCCCAAATTACAGAAGCAACGAGGGGTATCGATGGGGCCAAACCAGCGGTCGGCAGCATAGCCAAGTAGGGGTCTCGTGGGGATACCTACTGCGTACTTGATAAGGAGAAAATTCTACGGGTTTAAGATCAGAGAAACCGTTGACGTTCCGTGCGTAAGTATTGATCTGGAAGGTATGTCAATACCGATGTGGGCAGAGTGGAGTTCCAAGGCTTTTTTTTGATAAACTTACGTGGAAACCCAAAATAGAGAGCTCAGAAGATCAGGACCATTAAGACGGCAAAGAGCACATAGGCTGGCTCGCGGAAAGCAGCCCATTCTACAATGGACCAACCTTCTGCAGTGGAAGACGTGATCGTAGTAGTAGGTTGATGGCAATGGCGAAGAGAAGCACAACGAAGCCTGAACAACGTCCGGCTCAGGGGATACCTAATATCAATCCGTCCGATTAATTGGAAAAACGACTTGCTAACCAGGGGACGTTTCCGAACGGCTAACCATTCATGGGCAGTCATCTTCTCACATACCAGTTTGTGGTGTTAGATACTGGACTATAGAGGGGAAATTCACACTTCTTGTGCCACTTCCGGCTGCTGGAACAGTCAGTGCCATAACTTTCCTCCTGGCAAAATATGTTATCATAACAGCCACTGCCGGCATGAAAATGACTTCCATCCCAATCCCTGTGCAAATATCCTGCGCCAGAAAGATCTGCGAATACTTTGTCGTCAAGCTCGTCATGAACGTTCCAAACCCAAGTAATATCGTATCGGCGAATACATTATGTCTCGCACATTCAACATCAGCCGCACGCCCGGAGAATGCGCTGGTGAAAGACGTCAAGAAGACTTGCATGGAGCCAATTCATGAGACTTGGGAGGGCGGTAGAAGCAGGACTTTGAAATAGTAGAGCTGGTATACGCCAGATGAGGCCGGAAAGCCTCAGGAGAAGGCTTGATGAGGTGGCCCATTACGACTTGGGTCCAAGCGCGAAGGCCCTCATCAAGAGGTGGGCCAGGCTCTACGGGTGCAATTGAACTGGCAGTGGCAGGCACTGAAGCTGTAGAGACTATATCCTTCAGGTTGACTGCTTGGCCTTGTCTATCTGGTTGCATCCTGTCGATGTTGTTGAAAAGCACTATGTTTCCACTTCTTTTCAAACTCATAATTTCAAAGACGCTGCGGGCATAGTCTAGAAGCGGGCCTGCAACTTATACTCGAGAACTCGAGATGATATAATCAAGTCACACGATAAGCTCTCTTGTATCTATGAGATTCATCTTTGATGAGAATCTGATTCATCATCTGGACTACGGTAAAGGTGTCGATGTCGGAGCTAGAGGGATATGAAAAGAATGATTCGACGGTTGAGGTACGTATTGACCCGAGTCGTGCAAAGCCGCCTGCTTTCTTCAGCTTTGCTTAGACATCAAAGATCTACTGCTAAGGTAGGTACCTCACCATACTTCTTGGTATCATTTCATCCTTGAAAAAACGGAATGCTCATCTGACAGACATTAGGATAAAGTACCCTTCTTTCGGATGTGGTTCTGCAAATCAACCTGTGTTGCTGAAACGCTCTTATGTTCACTGCTGTTGTAACAACTTCGGCCTAACAGAAAAAACAAGACACGATTTGGTATGAGAAGTCTTCTCCTAGCCATTGTGTCTACTCAGCGTTGCACAGAATTTACTAAAACACAAGTGAGAGAACTTGGTAATTAAAGAACATAGGTTGCCAGTTCTGAAACCAAATCGATGTCTTCTGATGTCCGGCTCTCCCTTACCACCTTTCGATGCCTTGTCAGGTTACCCTAACGCACAAATCTAAAGACCAAGCAAAGGTTCTCGCATCCTCTTTTGCCCAAACCTGTTCTGATACCGTCGCTGAGTAGCACTCGCTTATCCATGTAACACATCGAGCGCATCGCCGAGTGCTCTAATATCTCCGTTAAATCTTTGCATGGCCTCATCCTTCTGCTTCCGTATCTCATCGAGCCGATTCTGAAGCCCACGAAGCGTGGCAGCGTTGTTTTCGCTTTCAATTTGCCTCTGGTCAGGAACGATTGCTTGGGAACCAGTCATAGCATTATCTATTGCCGACTCTACCTCAACGATCCTGCCTGGAGTATTGGGCTGGCGATGTGTAGAGTTCTCGAGATCATCCTTGACAAAGGTCTCATGAATACGGCGACCATGCTCAACCAAGTTTGAGCGCCGCGCAAATCCTCTAAGGTGGCGTTTGCAAGTGGAGTTGGGACAACGGTACTCTTGCGAAGGCTTGCCATGACCTTGTTTCCCGTGCACTTCGCGCCGGTGGCGAAGCAAACCTGCGTTGTCGCCAAACGGCTTGACGGTGCATGCCAGTTCTGTGCATGCGAATGACCTTGCATGCGTAGCCGTGTGACGTCTGCATTCAATCAGTAGGCGGCATTGCAACTTAGAATACACGTACTTCAAGTCGGATTCGGTACGAAAGGGCCTTCGGTAATTGCAGCTCAAGACATTACAGATCTTGAGCAAACTCATTTGCGCAACTTCAGGAACCTTGGTATTTGCAACTGGCGTGATGGGCTCGCTCTCTTGCACACGAGCGTATGTGGTGTTGTCTGCTTCTGGGACCCTAATTGGAGATAATGCATATCAGTCCCAGTGCACAAAGCTCAAGGCCGGTCAGGGCTAATGGGTAGGTAACCCAGATTCCATCCAGAGATTAAAGGGATCCATACTTGAATGATGCATTTTCTAGAGCCCAAAGTGGGTCCTGCAGCGCCTGATCTAAGGAAAAATCACCTGTAAAATTAGTCCTTTGCTCCATACAGATTAGCATCAAGCCTGCAGTGATAGCACACACCGAAGGGCGAACCATCTTGTGAAAGCCATGTTTGATTGTACCTGCGCATCCTTGATATCTTAGTCCTTGAACCAAGTCAAAACGGAAATAGGATTAGGTTTCCTTAAGCTGAAAGAATGGTCAAGCAAAAGAGAAGATAGAAAATGGGGTCTTAGGAATAGAAGCGAAGACCGAAAATCGAAACAACGTACCCAAAAATAAAAAAGGGTTGTATGCCATCGGGATGCTTGCTCCAGAGTATTTAAGCAAAAAGACTTTTATTTCAGTATCGTGGCTCATATATGTCAGGGCTGGAAGTCCCAACGAAATCAAGATATCGATCGCTCCACGGTTGGGAACGCAGAATTCCAGGCTATCCTTCACGGTCCGAGTGTATTGAAAATATAACGTGACCCATCCCAAGTGTTGGGCTGGTTGGTAGCTGCTGATTCCTCGCTTTCAGTGTCGGTTCAACTGATTCAACTGTGGTTTTGAAAGGTTATTGTCAGGACCAGGTCTACACAATCCAGGTATTGGAATTCAAGGTTCAGCAGAAAACCAAATGTCTGTCTGTCAGGACCGGGCTTACGTAATCCAGGTATCTGAAATGCAAGTAAATTGGCCGGGGCCTAATCCGAAGGTACAACATGGCATATCAGAAAATAAAGGACATATCCTACCCAGCTGCACTTTGTATCCCATACGGCTCCAGAGGGACCACGGAGGCATCGTCGAATCGATCGAGACCGGTTATTACTCTGTGAAGTTCAGCTTGAGCATGACGGAATGCTGTAGGAAGATATGATGCACCCCCTTGAATCATCAGTACTAGTTGAACCCATTATCGTATCTAGGTGATATGCGAAGCGTCAATACTAAACATAGATGATGCAAGGTTATTTCTTGGGAAGAAAAGTCGAAGTAGCTGGGAACACGGTTTACTTAACTGGTTTGCAGAACAGAAAGGCTGCAAGGCTTGGAGGCGGGCAAGGCTGCGAGACTGCAAGGCGATGAGTCACAGGGTAGCGAGGCGCAAGGTGGCGAGTATGCATTAAAGACAAGGCTGTAGGGCTTGAGGCTCTTGAGGCTCTGAAGTCACCGTAAGTGCCTCCATTAGCATCGAGTACACTAACTTCATAGAGATTGGGATCAGCTGAAGGACAGCAGACCTCAAGTGAGGCAGCCGTTTCACTCATGAATAGGTAGCATAACGAACGAAATAAATAGATGTAAACTGTCTACCATCTTGCGGTACGGGCTTCAAAAAGGTCAACCAGTATTGTACCCTGAACGATAATTGCATCCCAGAACAAGGTCGCGAGCAGCGAAGTCTCATTGAGCTCTGTAAGATATTTTGGCTTTAGTCTTCTAGGGCTGCTCTTTCATCTGCGGTTATGTCACTCTTCGCTTTCGGGATTCTAACAAAAGCCAGCTGGTACCAAAAAACGGCTTGATAGCTTCCTTTCAATCCCAGGTAAGCTGTCTCCGTCTGTGTGACGTCGGCGAATGCGAGAAGAAATGCGATTCCCAGATATAGTAAGCTGTTAATAAGCGCACCGGCCAGTCCTTGACGACCATGAGATAAGCTTGTAGTGATGAAGACGTTGGCGATATTGAATGTGATTAGTTGCGCCTAGGAAACACGTAGGCCTAGTAGTTAGCTCCGATGGGAGCGACCGCAAAGAGGGTTGACGTCAGAACCCAACCAAGTCCGCCGATGAGCATCAACAAGGTGCCTGGAAGAAGGTGGAGAACATAACCTCCGGCCACTGAAATTAAAATTCCCCCAAGGCTCATTGGAACGTACCACGCAGTCACCTGCAGCGGAGACGCGCCCATAATGTCTTGCATGTAAAGCGTTGAATATAGCAGGAATATACCAAGCACTCCGTCGGAGAAGAGTAATGCAATACAAAGTGCTGAGAGATGCGGAACTGTGAATAAGTCGAACGGTAGGAGAGGGCTTTTGGCTACCCAGCCTTCAACAAAAGCCGCGATGCCGAGAATTACAGCCCCAACGATAAGCAAAACATAGATGTATGGTGTTATCCACTTGTTTGGGGCATGCGAGCTATCAGTAAGCGCGAAAACAACGAGTATCAATCCCGATACTATTAGAGCACTCCCTAACCAATCCATCTATATACCCATTGCCTTGCGTCCTTCCATGTGCGATGGTACTGTTAAGTATGCGGCTACGGCCGTCGTGAGAATGAGTATAGTCCCAATCCAGAAATACCAGCCGAAATCCAGAAATTGCCCTGTCAAGCCTGCAAAAAAGACACCAGTGAAGAAATCAAAAGGGGTCGAGCTCTCATAGAGGCTAAAAATCAAGTTCTTTCGCGGGCCTGGTCTATATATGAATCCCATAAGCATGACGCCGGATTGTAAGAACGCAGATGATTCAAGGTCTTACAATGCTTGGCAAAAGACCAACATCAATTGATTCTTCGAAAAGCTCGCAATGAGAGATCATATGCAAAACCATGCTAAGCCCCTCAGGTAAACAGGGTAACCGCCGTACATGTCCGCTAGTCGATCAAAAGGTAGTAGAAAGGCTGCGGTCATCAGGGAAAATGCGCTGACGGGCCAGACTACAGAGGAAGTCGGTATATTCAGCTTTACGATCAACGTTGGTAGAATGACGTTGAAGCCGGACACAAAGTATTTCTAGTAGTCTCAACTGTCAGACCTTTGCTAAGTCTCTGTGAGTTGGATGAGTGAGGGTAGACTCACAGCCATAAGTTGGGACGCTAATATGGAACAGCAGAAGAATATCTCTGCCCAACGAGACTTGAATATGGCTGGTCGCTCCCTTCCTAGACGCTCAATAAGGGCTTCTTCTGTCTCGTTTCCCTCACCATCGGCGGGGGATGGTTTTTCCTGTGTTTGTGGGTGGTCTGAGGTTAGAACTGGGAGCTCTTGTGGGATGGACTTCTTGGTAGGCGGAGCTGCTGGAGAGAACGATGCTGTTGCAGCTGGCATAGGTATATTTGGAGAAGTCATGGTGTCTGTGGAATGCGATAGTGAACGGGCTTCATTCGGAGTCATGGCCAGGCGGATATGAAGAGGTTCGTGATCTGCGGCACATTGAATATGGGATTGAGCAAGGTATGCGGATGGTTGACTGCGGGGAGATTCTGAAGAAGATGAGGCGGTGGAGATATATGAGAAGCCATGGAGCCAGTGAAATATGACATCTTGGCTATCGAGGGCGTCATGGTGCTTGGAACGGTTTGGAAGTTTACAAATCGGCGCATAAAAATCGCTTGGGCGACTTCGGTGGATGGCGTGAACGGTAGGGTTTATCTAGTCGATCGTAGTGCGCATGATGGTCATCAAGACCATTTACATTCATGACGAACGACTAACGATTGAAAAACATTCGCTGCAATTATTGTCGATGATCAGAGGCGACTTCAAGTTGCCATGACCAACAGACCGAGGGGACAGATTTTTCGCAGCTTGTATTTCCCAACACCCACAGTAACCGAGTGTCCTTTTCCTTTAGCTGTTGCTGATATGTAGAATGATCTAGAAACCACTTGCAAGTGTTCTGGGCTCGATCCGAGCTTCTCTTTTTCTGGAAGTGGACGAAGGTTTTGCCGCTCTGGTACCTAAGGCTGATCAGTGGTGAAGATACTAGGTAGTAAGCGACCTATCTATAAACCCACCTGGTAGCACCCACCTGTGGAGAACCACCCAATTTTTCTGAGCCTCGTTTTAGAGAGATCGTGAAGGTGAGTAAATATTATTCATTAAGTTTTTTGCCCGGCTGATTTTAATTCTAGGAATTACTTCATCTTCGTAACTGGTATCGTTTCTCTGCTATCCTGCTAGCCTTACGGAGAGCTTGCTTTGATGAGTCCATCTTGCAAAGCTACTTCAATCTGATCAATCCCGACCAACACTATGCTGCCTTGCGGGCTCAGATGAAAGCACAACCAGGGCTTCCTTGGCTGTTTCCTTGCGTTGAGCAGGATGGATTTCCAATGCTAGTCTATAACTCTTCCGGTTCAAAAAAATCTTCCGTAACCCAATGAATTTTCTTGTTTCAGTTCTGCAGACCAGTAGTTCCTAGGAGGTTCAATTAATCCTTCAATAATCATGTGTCCAAGTATCCCAGGCTGCAGTATCTCGAATATCCTATGTTCTGAAGCTAGCCGTACCGTCACATTCCGTTTTCATTTCTTTCCTAAGCGAAAGGAGACGTTTGTTCGTATCAGTCACTGCCTGTTGAATGTTAGATACCCGTAGCCACTCCCTAAAATTTCATAAATTGTGCTTCTGATTCTCACTCTTACTCTACTCCCTTGATCTCCGAGAGAGCAACAAGTACAATATTTCTTAAGATAGGTGGTATTCGGCCAACATCGTTCAACCAACCTGCCCAACGTCCCAACATCATCAATCATATGCTGGTGCGCTTCCACATGGCTTTGATTATCCCACTGTTTCTAATCTTCGTACGTGGCCATTGGAGCTCAGCTCGTACGAAACTGCATATACTTGCTACTGGGTTGCAGTTGCGCTGCAATTACTGATGCTGTGAGACCCAAAGATGGAAACTTGTTGGAGCTCGAACACGAAAGAGCAACACGGCCATGGTCCTTGGCTATCGATGATTACCAAGACGAGCCAAATGCGTCCGTCAATCACTCCTTTCAGAGTGTATCAAAGGTGAGGTATCCATTGCGTCCATGCTGGTGTTTGGTATGCCTCGATGGGTAGGTCGCGCAGACTGATGAACGCTTCTACGACGAGGTATACCCGTGCTAGAACGAAGGTGGGAACGACAGTCGTGATCGTTAGGCTATAGGCACAGAATGTAGCTTCACTCAAACCTATGACCATCGCACATTCTGCCTTCGGGGTCATAGCCAAATACCGATAAGCGTAACTTCTCAAAGTCTGCTTCCAATCATCTTGATCTTTCCAATGTTTGATAATTGCGATCACACTAGCTATCAAACCTGAGCCAGCGATGAGGATGGCCGATACCTTCCATAGTAGAGCTTCAGTAGAAGAGGGGAAGATGGAACTCCAGGCTCCTGCATGTAATCCACCGTACAAGATGGTCGCCGCCCATAGTTTCGCACAAGTGGAATTAGTATGTCCATATAACTGGTCGAGGCCTGGCCAATCCGGGACCTCCAACATTATGAGGTCAATGAAGTCGAACGCGTCAGGGGCCAATGGTCCTTCAGGAAGGGCTTCAATTGGGTCAATCCCTATAACATTCCAATGCTCAGATACGAAGTGGGATGCCAATTTCCATCTGTTAACCGTAGCCAGATCCAGATTTATCGTCCTGATCGGATTTGAAATTGCTAGAGCTGAATTGCCTCCCTTTGGTCGGACATTTGGTCTTGGCCCAAACATTGTACCGCTAAGGATTTCATGTTCTTGAAGGGGTACAGATGAAGGATCTAAAACCTTAGGAGAAGAGTCGACAGACTCGGTTTCGGAGACCATATCATCTTGCCCGCACTCGGCCTCGCATTCTCTGTCGTTATTTCGAGCAGGGTCTGAAGGAAGGTCAACGAAAGGTAATAACTCGTCTGCGCCCCTTGGGTACACGTATAGACTTGACAATTCAATACCCCACTCTTTAGACCTAGAACTGAAGGAATTGCTCATAAGCAGCCACGCACACATAGGGTGAGTCCATTCTCCTGTCAGCACCGTCGGCTCATTAATATCTAGAGGTTTTTGGAGCCAGAACAAGTACATAAGAAGGGCACAAAAAACGTGACCAAGCGTATTGATCTCAAGTAGAGTCAATGGTAGATGGCTTGCGAGTCGACCCGTGCATTGAACAATGACCCATCCAGCTTGCAGACAGGCCAGAAACTTTCCCACATTATCCGCTTTGCTTCGATCAAAGATAGACGCTTTCGATATATCAGAGATGCAACCTCCATGTCGGGCAACAAAGAGCACACCTCTGGATCCTAAGGACAATCGAGGCGAGTCCCACATGTAAGGCCCTTCGAGAGAATCGATTGTGTCGATGACGAGCCCTCCCATACCGGCATAGAAGCTATGAACATTAGTCCATGGATGTTTGCGCTCCTGGTGGGTTTGCTCAAAAATCTCGTTCATGGATTTTGTCAGCACAGAGGCTGACTGATATTGACGCCATGCAACATAGACAACCACTTCAGGAGCAAATAAACCCATCAGTACCCATTGTGTCTTCTTCTTGTAGTGCCTAAAGACTGAGGTATGCTGTCTCGGCTGTATAATTTCATCAGCACACCAACTCCCAGCCTATATGCAGGAACGTACAATGTTCAAGTGAATCGCGGTCCAAACACATAATGATAATGTGATCACACAACTAATCAAAAGTCGAAATGTTCCGCGAGTTCGTGGTTCTTGTTGCCAAGACACAGTCTGAGTCGTGGAGTTTTGGTGCAAAACCTGGGTGCTCGGATTTGAGAGTGGAGTATAACCATATACAGCGACATTTCCCAGTGGTGATGCATTCCCGCGGCATGCCACTATGAGCAATTGGAAGAGCAGCATGTTTTAAGGCAAGTATAACACCACGGCATCTTCTTCAGAGTGTTATGGAAATTTCCGCATTGATTGTTCCAGAATCCGGAGGGGGTTGTCCCTTTAAAAACAAGCCTGGCTGGCAAAGAATTCGCGGCTTGCGTTGAGTTGAAATCGAGAGAAAGTACTTATCAGGAGCACAAGCTGACGATCTATGGGGCTGATGCGGAGCTTTTTCTCTGCCTAGTCGCAAAGCGCGCTGGAGCTATGTCCCATGCATAAAGAATAAGAGTGCCAAAAATAACACCCTGCCATTGCCATAGCCCTGTATGAAGAGCTCTACCTTGACATTTGCCTGTCGATCATACCTTGCTGTGGGATACTGTCTGATGTTTCTTTGGCGTAAACCAATCTGCACTGGATCACGCCATGTCCTATGCAGTCATAAGGGTAATATGAGGTTGAAAACTAAGCCTCAAACTTATGCTGCAAACATGTGCCATATCAAGGGGTAATCCTATCCACACATTGAGTCCCTTTGTAAAACAATGCCATCAGTATCTGATTGGGATAACCAATAGATATGCGGGTCAGCTGCATTGATGCGACTGCCGCTGCTTGCGGACCTTCGGCGTAGCACCGCTGTCACGAAGATACTTTCATCCTGCTTCCCCGGTGCTTCACATATGCAAGGGCAGGGAAGGTGCGGGAGCGAAGAAATAGAAGCTTCAAAAACGAGGGATTTGGAGGGTGAAGGAATAGATATAAGCATCGCTAATAAGTAGTATCCGAAAATCTTTGTGAACCACAGCCAGCGCCCAGCCCATCCTTACTACAAGAATATCTGAGCTGCTAATTGGAACGGAAGTCAGGTTAAAATTCCATGAGTATGTGATTTCTGTTGGTATATGAGGGTCAGAAGGAGTATGTGCATGTGTATATATTGATTGAACTACTCTAGACAGTAGGAACTACGAAGGGAGGAAGGAGGTGAAAACTCTGACTCCCGCGCCCTATAGGGCTAAGCGAGATTGCCAACCACACAAGGTTAACAGTACTGTTCCCTATTTCCCCCCTATTTCCAACACAGTTATGGATGGAGTTGAGTGTGAGGGTGGGCTGGGTTTTGATCGAGGGAACCCAGGTGGCAAAATATATACTATAGATAGTATAAAACAGGGGATAAAAGGGGACCCTTTCATCCCATGGGATGGCTTAGAAAGCGTTCCATGACGTTTTTACCATCACCGTGCTCACAAGCCACAGTTTCGCAGAGGTGGTGAGTGGCCCCCACCCAGTATCCGCATATTTCACCATCCCAATCTCCAGGCACCAGCTACGGCTAAAGCTGAGGTTGAAACCGAGGGTTCGCCCGGATTGCCTCGCCGTACTTGATGAAAAGAAATGGAAAGGGAATCATAGCCACCGATATGAATCCTAGTAGGGATGTTCCCCAGCCTAAACCGATTCGTGCATACAAGGATGGTCCGGCTAATGGGAGAATAGCGCCAACGGTTGACCGCAGTAGAGTATTAGCGGCCAAGGCAGATGCTGCATGTGGTGTGTAGGCGTCGACGAGGTAGGTTTGGATGGACATCTGGCTTGGCATCAGAAGGAAGCTGAGCAAATGTAACAGACTGAAGCAGAGTCAGCTTACAAAAGTAATGTTTAATCCCATGCCCACCAATGCCGTCCCTAAGATCGGCACAAGCCAGAATACGTTATAGTCTGCAGACCAACCGTAGAGAAATAGGCCGGCTGGAATTATGATGGCCCCGGGTATCATGGGTGGTAGACGTCCCTCCGGCTTCAACTCACCACCTGCCGCCTTCTTTTTTAAGATCCGATCTGAGACGGTCCCGAACCCAAAAACTCCAATGAGCATCCCCACTCCAATGCCAAGGTACGAGAGACCCACAAGTCCCTGCGAGAAGCTGTATCGGGTCGTGAAAACGCCAGTTATAGTAGTAAATAGCAAGTACAGGTAGCCATAAACGACGGCCATAAAAATGGAAAAACAGAGAATTATGGGCGAGAAAAGGAGCATTCGGACTGGGCGAGTCAGGGCGAGCTTGAAGAGCTCCTTCGGCTTAACGCCGGTGTCTAACTTCGATCTTAGGGACTCGATACCTGTTTGCCTTCTCAAGCATCGGGCCTTATGCTCTAAAATTGTGGTGGCGCTGGATTCGCGCATTATGACCATGAATACCAAGGTAATGATGCTAGACTAGGTAATTCAGTAAGAATGGCTGATAGGGAATAGGCTTCGGGAGACTCACGCCTACCGCAACGATCCAGAAGATCCATCTCCAGCCCTTGGCCTCGGCTATAAATGCACCTGCGACAGGACCAATCGTGGGACCCAGCAGCGGACCTACCGTCCATACCGCCATGGCTTTACCCCTCTCCTCCTGGATAAACATGTCCGCTACTGTGCCTCCGCCAATCGTCAGTACCGCAGATCCGCTTATTCCAGCAAGAAATCGGAAGCCAATCAACATATTGAGACTGGAGCTCAATGCACATGCTACTGTAAAGAGGACGAAGGTGATGTTGGTTGCATGGTACAATGGAAGACGTCCGTACAGTTCTGAAAGAGGGGCTATTGCCAATGGACCAAGTGCAAACCCCAAAATATACACGGAGACCACAAATGATGCAAGAAGGCTGTTGTCAGAGTGAAAGTTGCTCATAACTTGTCCTATGGCAGGGGCAAACATGGAGGAGGCAAGAGGCCTATTCTCGTCAGCCATCGCCCTAAGGACTGGGGAGGTTTTCGCACGTAATGAATGTCATCGTCGATAGAACGAGAATGTTGGCCCATTTTTTGGATCGTGTCCAATTGACCGCTTTGGCAGGGTCTGAAGGCCCATCAAAATCGACAATGTTTGAGTCTGGATCTCGATCGGTGTGACTTGCTCCATCTCCCCGCTCTGTGTCCTGCATTTAGCGTATGAAGATTATTTGTTTCCAGCCTTTGCGTGTGACATCTCCTGTATATTTGGGCATTAGAGGAAAGACCCAATTACAGCTAAGGTACCATGGAGGACACTCACACGGAATGTACAAAACTTCAGTTGGGGGAAGGGGGAAAAGCTGAGGCCTTGTAGGTGGAGAGGCTGCAACCGGAAAGAGCCAACGAAGATACAAATTATAAGAAGTTGTCCCTCGCAGTGACCGCCAAGGTTGTTGATTAGATGCATGGGGATACAACACTCCACTTCAGAAGTACAGAGCACATCCACATAATGCACGAAGAGTTTTACGTATCCGGCTTTTGGCCCCAACTTGGCATCGGTTTAGTAAATATATGCAGTCAGAGTGACATCCGGGACATTTCGGTCTTAGTATACTTTAACGGTAACTTAAGATATACACTGATCAACGTTGGGTGGAGAGCAATTGGACTGGGTTTAAGAGACCGCCATGACCTCTGGCAGGAAAGATTACCAGCTTTCAAAAGCGTTCTGGCAGTCCAGTATATACTGTAACAAAGTAGGTAGGTAATGATGTACGGTGGGTAGGGTAAGGTAAGGTAGGCATGGTACAGTACAGTACCATAATGTAATTTATTTACAATTTCCCCTGATGCGTCGCCCTTGGGCTGGGCCGCTCTTTTGCCTCGCCGGACTAGCAAAATGTAGCAACCCAACACTAATCCGTTCTGGGTCATGTAAGTACATGCTGTAGGAGGTTATCAAGCTACCTAGACAATGGAATACTGAATGATACAACACCCAAAAAGAAGTTTGCAATGCATCAGCCTAGAGCTTAGCCTGCCCGTCCACCAAGCTGCGCCAGTCCTCCCTCTCGAAGGGAACATAGGCATCGGCTCTGTGTGGCAGCCAATACACTCGATCGTTTCCCCCCCCCAATACCTTTGTGCCTCTTGAATCAGGATCGACGCCTTCGTTGCGCCAAGGACCCTTGACTTGTTTGTTGTTACCAGTGTTCATCGAGCCCAACCCCCCGCTTACGACGCGGATAAAGAGGGGAACAGCATAGCTTGGTAGCGCCGATCGTAGCGACCTGGCCAGTCCGACCCAGTCAAAAGCGGTACTGGAAACAGAGAGCGAGATAGCCGCACAACCAGCCCGTCCGTCGGAGTGGGGAACCGCGACCCCGTAGACATTCGCCTCGTCAATGCAAGGGAATGTACCGATAACCTGGGAGACCTCAGTAGTAGAAACATTCTCCCCTCTCCAACGATACGTATCCCCTGTGAATATGTAAGAGACAATGATGAAAATCTGATGCGAATTGCTGCGTACCTAGACGGTCTATAAAGTACCATAATCCATCCTGGTCGCGTCGCAATGCGTCTCCGACGCGGTAATAGAGGTCTCCCTTTTCAAATACATTTTGCACGAATTTACTCTCTGTGGCCTTTTCCGCTTGCCAATAGCCAGGCCAAAAGGCTTTGTTGGCCATTCTAACGAGCAATTCACCACCGTCTTCATACTTCCTTCGCCTGGCAAAGCCAGTTCTGGGCGATCTCCACATCTCGCCAGTCTCCGGATCAATCTCGGCAAGTACGTATAGTTTTTTGTATTTCTGCCGTAGTATCCAACCATGGTGGCCTATCGCATGAATTCCAAAGCCATTGCGATAGTGGTTAACGGTGGTAAAGTTTCCTTCGGTTGTGGCAAAAAATTCCCCTATCTCGGGAATCCCGAAGCGTTCCTATCAAAAGTTTTAGATTTTGCTCCAGGGAAAAAAAACCGAGAATAGGAGCTTCCCTGAAACCTTGCCCATATATCAGGCCTGAGTCCGTTACCCCAAGCCAATCTGATGGTATGCCTCTTGTCATTGGGAGAGGGCGGGGCTGCTAGAAGATAACGGATAGTTTCCCCAACTAGTAAAGCAATTAGCAGTCGTATTCCAAGAAAATCAGTCTCAAGCACACCGTAGATGAAGATGGTCGACCTGCTCTCGATGCAGTCTAACCAAAACCGAGAGGTAGAGAACTTGGGAACCACAGCAACAGATATTCCTCCCATCAGGTCATTCATGGCCGCAAGTCCCCCAGTACCGTGATATAGGGGCATGCAGTGATACATCCTGTCCTTCCCGGGTTGCTGGCCGAAAGTTTTGCCTCTCTGTGAAGCCGCAGGATAGGTGCGCGATGCTGTGAGGAGAAATGCTTTGGGAAGACCCGTAGTCCCACTGTTGACAAAGTATTAGGTACGGTGGGGTGGGTCTTTGATATTATTGCTGGACGAAAGTACCTTGTGTACTGGAGCCCCAGGCGAGGCTCTTTATCGAGGCTTCTCAGGTGTCTATCATTCCAAGTAGAATCACAGCGACTAATAGCTTCGTGAAACTCTTCTGACATTTCCAACACCTTGACTTTCAATTCCTTCTCTATCTTCAGTTTCGAGCTCTCGATACGTATCTGACACCCTTCCTCGGGGTCTGCGAGTAGCATCTTCGCCCCAGAAAGCTTGACACAGTGAAGAAGGGCATCAGATGCAAGGTTGTAGTTGATCAAAGCCGGAGCGGCACCAATTGATAATAGTCCCATCCATGAGAAGAGATACTCTGGGCTATTCATGGAGTATACACCAACCAAATCTCCAGGCTTGACACCCAGCGAGAGGAAGTAATTGCCATATCGGCACACAGTTTCATATGTTTGCCGCCAACTGTACGTTGCGGATCGAGACCAGATGCATTCATCATCTGCGTACTCGTGGGCAGAGGCCTGAAAGAGGTAGAAACCGGACCCTCGACCTTCTTTCACTATTGTCCGGGTGAGCAGTCAACCCGACGACCATCGCAGCAGACGCGGACCTGCATTGGTATAATTCCTTGCCCCCTTTCGTAGTTTGTAGAGAGTCTCGAGATCCTTGGAAATATGCAATTTTGCATCTAGGTATGCTGCTGCAGCCGTCGTGCCGGCTATGACTGCAATCGCTGTCGCTTTTCCTTAGCTGTTAGTTCCAGTTGATACCTTGAAGTGTCTACTCACAAGTTGCCATGAAATTTGCACCTCCAATTTTACAGAACGACGGGCACTCTTTCTCCCAGAAAAGCGCCCACAGTGCCAGGAGATGTCCCGATAAGGTGAGGTAGTCGGTACGGGCGAGACGGCCCCCAAGCGATGGAAGCGGGGTACTGTAAGCGTTCTTACGGTAGCGTGTGTGGATAGCATTTAGTAAAGTAAATTACAGTACAGTACAGTAAACACTCCACTTTATCAACATTCATGAAAGCCGTTTTTACTTGCTGCATAACGATGTATCACACCGTCGGTTTCTAGGCTTGGCACCGTATGTCGACTGCATCTGTCCGACTTCCGATTTAGACTCTTTCTTCATACGCTATGTGACGTGGGTACATACGATGCTACATTCTATGTTCTAGTGACCGTGAGGCACGCGTGGGTAGCTATCTCTCTGCTCTCTGGGACATTCATTGCTCTTTCAGCCCTGGGTGAATCCTATCTGGATCGAATTATTTGCTTGCACCGTTTGCTGCCAAGTACCTGTCAACATGTACATACCTTGGCTCTCAGGCCGAGAGCTGAAACGACCCGGCAAGCTTCCGAGTCGGCGATGTTGGCTAACTCTATCTGACAGCCGCCAGTCGATCTGGGTAGGCCTTTGCTGGTATTTGATACCACACACATAATCCACGCCGAAAGCGCCCAGGGACCTGACTATCTCAATTATAATTTCCCTGTAAACGGGTTCTTGGCGTACATCTGCCAATACCTGTACGTCGAAGTGTTAGACCACTCAAAGCTGGGAAGAATGGACGGCGAGAAAGTACCTTAAAGTTGAATCGACTATCTGAAAGCGGGATACATTGCTCCACTGATCATCAAGGTAACGGAACGGGATATTTGACATAGCGGTTGTGTGCCGGATTAGCCTCGGGGCTCAGTGAGGTTTTACTACCACGATACGTAAAAGGTTCATATTCGCAAAACATCCTGATGGGTCGATCGGGTCTTGGCCCAAACGCGATGTCGAAAGGAGGACGTAAAGCTGGCGATCAGTGTAGGAGTTAATGCAATGTGAGTCTCCGTACCGTTGGTAAGCGTTCCCTGTTCACTTGGATTTTAGCAATGTCATAATCGGCACTTCTATTAGACATGATGAGCGCAATGAAATCATTCAGTATGCTACTTCCAACGGGATTGAGGTTCAAGTCTCGGTGCAGGACTCTTTTTCGGTTTGGGCTAGTGGAGCAGCTTTTCATTTACTCCGCCCTCGACAAGGGTGGTGTTCGATACATCGGCATCACTGATGCTGTTAATAAGGCCAATCCTTGGCAAGTGTACGATCTAGTTCGTACGATTCGCTCAGTAGGATGTGACATCGGAATGTTTCTCTGCAACGAGAATGGGTGTGCCCTTGCAAACGCCTACTGTGCTCATATCAATACCTCTGCTCTCGGAATTGGTGAACGGGCTGGTATCACGGCTCTCCGTGGCCTGATGGCTGGTAATTTCACTGCAAAGAAGCTGAGAGACCTGGAGGAGATAGCGGCAAAGGCGAATATGGTAGAGATTCCTTTCAACAATTTCGTTGCGGAACCTTCTCTATCTAGGTAGAGCGGGTTAGCTTTTTTGGTGCGCTCCTCCTGTCATCTCCTTGGCCCTTGTGAGTGTAAGTCTGGTTTATAAGGACATCTACAGACAGACCCCAGCATAGCAAGTCCCATACTGTGATAATAAAGGGGTTTGGCAATGGAGAATTGGGATATTGCAACGATACTGACCTGAGTGCTCTGGTTGTACAAGAAATTTTACCAGGCGCTAGTTAACACATCTTGTGGGGGAATGGATACGCCATTGAAATACAAACCACACGGCCATTCCCCCCCCATCCCCCCCAACCACAATTTACTTTTCTCTTTGTGGGTGATTACAGAATCACTTTCATAGCAGCCTTGCCAGATATAACATTCTCATAGATATTAAATGATACATGAGATGGCTAAAACACGATACTCTACTGTGTTAATTAGGGTATTTTCCGAGTAGCCGCAACGTTTCCCGCTTCAGAAGGGGCACTCAAGTCTGTCCGTTTTTATTAATCAAATCGGCCAGCCCTTGCTCCAAGTATTCCCCATACGATATTGCGCGCTTTGAAGGTTCTTGATTAGGATCATGGGGTGAAAAGGGCTCAATGGTGTCGTTCCAGCCCAGGTTGACAAAGAAGGGGAGGGATTGTCGTTCCGCGTTGACCCATTTCACGCGATGGATTGGAGCAGGGTAATAATCATGGGTGACGTATGCCATGTAGCTTCCGACATTGATGAGGTAGCAGTCATCGTTAGGCCCAATGTTCTCCCAGCCTTGGGAAGTTTTTACTTGGAGGTTCTCCACTTGGGACTGGTAAAGGACTGTGATAAGGGAGATGTCTTGGTGCCATTCAAAACTTAATTTGGTGCCGTCACTCGCGGTTTTAATTGCGGCGGGTGGATAGGGGTCGAGGTTAGGATAACGGATGAGCGATACTGCCGAAAGAGTGTCCTCCTTCTTCAAGTGCTGGGCAAGGAAGTCCTCATCTTTTCCAAGAGCTAGACCGAAGCCGCGGAGTAGTACTTGGGAGAGATGACAAACCTGGAAATAGTAGGATTCCATGTACTCTTTGAAGCCGGGATGCTTAGCTTGATCAGGCCACACGTTGACTTCGTGTAATGGCGTGTTTGCTTTGATCATAGGGTGTTCGGGGGTGAAGGAGGGGTTCAATAAGCAAAACGACTCAACAGCCTTCTTGTCTTTGATGGAAAGGTAGTATCCGTTCCGTATTTGCTTCTGGTGGTTTTTATTGTAGGCACGGATGGCGAGCTGCCACTTCTCTTCGTCTGTGACCGACATGTGGAATTTCCGAGTTTCCTCCGAGAACCTGCGGACGTCGATGCCGTGATTTGCAGCATAGAAGAAACCAGACCCCCGAATCGCGGCGTCAATTTGCGTGGCGACCTTCATCTTCTCACTTTGGTCTTCTCCAAATAATGGAGAGACGTCAACAACTGGGGCATCGGCATATGGGAGGCTGCCCATGGCGTCGAAATCACGGATTTATTGCTCGGTGAGGTTGAAGAAATTCCATATGCAATAGGCTTGGATGGTAAGCAAGGAGGCTGTATCTATTCCATGTGATCTTAGGGAGGCGAATGTGGTTCTGGTTCCACGGGAATGTGGTGGGGACTGGGTATTCAAAGGGTGGGTGATAGCTAAGCAAGCACCATAAGGACGGACGAGGTCGAGCTTCTCATGAAAACATATGAGAGGAACATATGAGGTAGAAGTGAATGGCAATGCCAAGGTAAGCATCTGGGAAAGCACGACATCCAACCAACCACGACACGGGCGATTCAGGTCCATAGTCCAAAGAAATTTTTGGCTATGTAGAAGGCCTCGACATGCCACTTACTGGGTCATCAGACCTCCAAGATTGCAACTGCATGTATCGTTTTACTTGGCGCAATACCTAGTCAGGGTAGATAGGTACTAGGTAAGGTACCTTAACTGGTGCTGCTACCTATGACCTCTCCTACTACACAGGGTCACCTACGGGACGTAGCTTACCAACATACATTACGGCCTCATAGCGCTTCTTCATGCGTCGCATGTCGTGGCAACGCGCTAGTGCCTGGGTTCTGGGGGCTGCCACCTAATGTTCGGTAAGGACTACCTAAATGAACATTAATGGTATAACGACAGGGCCACTGACTGTGGGTGCTGTTCCCTAAGTCACTGCAGCTAGCGCAACTAACAGCGCATTGCAGCGACTGAAGATGTACCTTAGCGAGAAGCTGTGCATCTCTACAACAGCTTCAATTCGGTTAACTCTGAATAACAGTTTTTGAATGATTATGAAAGTTAAATACTGATCATCGTCATAACTTAAAACGATTATGAAATTTAAAATGTATTCATGTTTAATACGATATAACGGCTGATTAAAATGTAAACGTGACTTGAGAATATAACGATCGAGTGAGATTTACATATGAGAAATATGGACAACGTTCGTTAACTGAGCTATACCTACATGCGCATCTGATGAGACTGTGCTGTGTGCGCATTAATTATATGTATTTCGTTGTGTTCATGTAGTGCACTAACTGTATCTTATTCTGATACAGAACAGCGTACTCAGCAAATCTATCAAGCATGTTACAGCTGTAACACGTTTAATAACAACAAACGTTTTACTTTATGAACCGTCTACTATCAAACATTAAGCGCAGGACGCTTAAAGTAATAACGGTTCGTACACGGTTGCTGAAGGTTTATTTGGACCCACATAATCTCGCTAAGGTATGGTTTCGTAGTGTCATATGACTCCCTGACGGCTTAGAGAAGGCTTGCACTACACAGTGTCAGTAGGTGCTTTGCGAAGTACTTAGTACTTCGTACGGAATACACACTCATTGCTTGCAGTGGAATATTACTAGTTTACTTGTATAATAAATGGTTCAGAATCTTCAATCCGATTGGTCCGGGAAAACACAGTAAACGTGACTTCCCGTCTGCCACAAGCCTTTCCGAGCCGCCCACACTCTCTACCAATAAACCGTCATATCAAATCTGCAGTTCTGGCTACCGCCTCATGTTGAGGTGGTCGCAGTAACCTTACCGCTGGTTAGGGTGCAGAGCGGCGTACAATAATTCAAAGGAAAGTCGCGTACGGATGACGTGTATATAGAAACCAACACTGCACATTACTGCACTGCGTAAAGACATGCAGGGATAAGCGGAGGGAGAAAGATGTATGTATGTTAATATAATCGACTCACGGTTGGTCTCGGCCATTGCAAGTATCCCTTCTGCCTGTAAGTTAGACTGAACTCTCTATTGCTGAATTAACTGAAAAATGAATTGCAGGAAGCCCCAACCACCTTCCCATTCGCGCTCCCATGCCTGCAAGCAGCTACCGTTGGTAGATCCCACTTCTTTAGCAGCGATACCATCAATGATGAAGTGACTCTATTCTGTAAGACTCGCAGCCTGCGAGCTGAAAATCACGGCAGGTTACGGACGCCATGGCTGAGAGACTGCATGATTCCAACACAATGAGGGGGGTTCCAGCCTAGTTGACCATCTACGAGACTTTGATTGAACATGAGGTTGAGGCTCGTGATGTTGTTGGCCGAGAATTCCACATGAAACCAATGACTGCTCGGATTCTAGGCCTCCGAAGCCGCAAAATGACACTGACCGCTTCAACTAGCTTCCAAGACTGTTCCATACCAACGAAGGAGGATACCATGTCGTTATTTACTTCAGCGTATCTGAAGGTATTGCAGCCCTACTTTATGTCTACGCTCTCGGAGGTGCCGATCTTAGTAAAGCTAGCTGCTAACCGACGTTTTGGCGACGGTGCTGATCGGTGCAGCCCATAGTCTGAATATGCCATTGCAAAACGGTTCGTCAATCCCTACCTTCACCGGTACTTGCCAATGTCATATCTGCAACGAAGCTATTCTTGGTTTTGAAGGGCTCCATTTTCTCCTTAGCTGGCCCATGTCCAATAGTTACCTTTCAACGGCTATTCCGCGATGAGAATCCAAACTCGGCGCATACCACCAAATAGATACTGAGGATTTTCTTCTGCCGTTCCAATCCATTGCTGTATGTCGCCATTCCTCCAATTTGTGACACCACAGTGATCCAGGCTAATACCTTCGAAGCCCTGCCTCAGCTTTTTCTATTCGCTTGGGCTTTCATACGGCGTAGAATAAAATGTCGAAGATGCCTGATCGCGATGTGGACCTTTTACCAGAGCTGGTACGTGAAGATGGGGTCTACAAATTGGAACCTGCCAGCAGTGGAGTGCCTGGAAGCTGGAAGCACTCTATTATAGAGAATACGGAGCCCCTGACGAACGGTGATCATTCATATAAAGACAGTCAGCTACAAAATCTGCACGGCTGCCATTCAGTCAACGGAGATGCGCCAATTCTGAATGGCAAAGGGGCGGACCCAGAGCAGAGCAAGTTCCACCATCAGGGCGATAATGGCTGGTCTCAAGTGATCGAACGCATAACTGATCGTTGCGACTTAAGCCCTTTGGCCAAAGATACTTGGTCATATCGAATCGCTTCCCACGATGACGATTACAAGGTTCAAAGGGAAAAAACAGCAACGCTCGTTGTCAATGGACGCCTTCATAGGTCTTTACTAGATATATCCGCGAAACATGATGTACCAATTTCCTCATTTTTTCTATTTTCGCTACATAAGATGCTTCATGTCTTTGGAAATGGTCGCGAGACTGTAATTGCCTATGCAAGTTCCATTACTTGCACCAAGAGCTCGACCTTGGAATGCGTTCGTGTGATACCCGTCATCGTGCAACACCACGCCCAGCAAAGCGCTTCGTGCATCAAACAAATTATGGATATCGAATCAAGTGTATCTATAACATCCCTTACATATGGCGACATCGATCTTCACCGCTTTCCACATGGCTCTCTCGATTGTCTGTTCACATGGTCTTCTCATGAGGCCACTGAGCACCATTCAAGATTCCCCTTGACTTTCACTGGTACAACAAATGGCTCTGGCTTGACGCTGATGGCTAGCTTCGACGGGAAACACTTCGATGACGTGGTAATAGATCGATTTCTAAGCGTTGTGCATGTTTTGCTGTTGGAGATATCTAACAATGCCGAGAAACCAACCGAGGAATTGGAATTCCTCTCCAATGAACAAAGGCTTCTATTTGATGAATGGAATCGGACTGAAGGTGATTATCCGGATTCCAAAAGACTTCACCACCTTGTGGAAGAGGCTGTCGAGCGGACTCCAGATAAGGTTGCAATTGTTTATCAAGATGCAGAACTCACTTATCGTGATCTCAATCAGCGTGCAAATCAATTAGCCCACTACCTTCGCTCGACTGTTGGAGTGCACCCGGAACAATTCATTGCACTTCTGCTCGACAAGAATGAGCTCATGATCATCACCGTTCTGGGTATCTGGAAGTCTGGAGCAGCCTACATTCCAATTGATCCAATGTATCCAGACGAGAGGCTGCGTTTCACCTTGGATGACACGCAGGCCCAAATCGTTATTGCCGGCCAGAGACATGCACACAGACTGGAAAATCAGATCGCGCCTTCGAGCGTGTTCAGAATCATCCAAATAGAACCCCTTCTTGCATCTTTGCACGTCGACCTTTCCATTCGTCGAGATAACTTGAACCTGAGCCTCCACAGCAGGCAATTGGCTTACGTTACATATACTTCTGGCACCACTGGTATTCCAAAGGGCATTTACAAAGAACATCGAAGTGTTGTGAACAGCATAACAGACCTGGCTGAAAGGTATGAGGTGCGCAAAGAACGAGAGGTGGTACTTTTGTTCTCGGCCTATGTTTTCGAGCCGTTCGTGCGGCAGACGTTAATGGCCTTGATCAATTCCCAGCTCCTTGCCATAATAGACGACACCGAGAAGCTTGACCCACTGAAGTTGACAGCATTCGTGAAGCGTCATGGAGTCACCTATCTAAATGGGACGGCCTCTGTCATTCAAGAGTTTGATTTTTCAGAGTGTCCTAGCCTGCAGCGACTGTTGTTAGTAGGCGAAGATTTGACTGAAACCCGATACAAGGAATTGAGGAGACGTTTCAAACATCGCATCATCAATGAATATGGTTTCACCGAGTCGGCCTTTGTCACAGCAGTGAAAATGTTCTACCCAAATTCCCAAAGACTGAACAGAAGCCTTGGGAAGCCCCTACGGAACGTGAAATGGTATATAATGAGTAGTTCGTTGAAGCAGATGCCGATTGGGGCAATTGGAGAATTACATATCGGAGGATTAGGCGTATCCAAAGGCTATCTCAACCGTCCTGAACTAACAAAGCAAAGATTCATTACCAATCCTTTCCAGACTGCACATGAAAAGCGAAACGGAACCAATGGTCTGCTCTACAAGACTGGTGATCTGGCCCGGTGGCTTCCCGATGGCGAAGTGGAGTACCTAGGTCGCAATGATTTTCAGATCAAACTGCGTGGGCTCCGAATCGAGCCCGGTGAAATAGAGTCTGTTCTATCACTGTACCCCGGTGTGAGGTCCAGCCTAGTGGTGGCAAGGGAGCTCAAAGGTGGCAAGCATGCCACGGGCTCAAAACATCTGTTCGGATACTATGTCTCTGATGGTGGCCGCATACCGGAGACGGATCTTCTGGCTTTTTTGGAGAAAAAACTTCCACGCTACATGATTCCCACGAGAATTACCCAGATGGAACGAATCCCAGTTACTGTAAATGGTAAAGTCAATCTTCGAGCCCTCCCGGAGGTTGATCTATCTCAGCGTGACTCTGTACCAGTTGGTCTGAGGAATGATCGTGACGATCAACTGGGTAGAATCTGGAGCGAAATTCTTGGAATTCCTCTAGAAACTATTAGCCTCGAGGACAATTTTTTTCGGTGCGGTGGCCATAGTATTACGTGTATTCAATTAATTAGCCGCATCCGTCAAGTATTTTCTCTACACATATCTGTCGAAGATGTCTTTTCGACCAGAACAATGCGGAATTTATCCGATCTCTTGTGGAAAGTGAGTCAAGCGCCTACGAGGGAAGAACCACTGAACCCAAAGCCTAGATCTACTCTACAGCTTCCAAGTTCACAGAAAGGAAAGGAGATTGACGCGTTCTTTGTTGCAAATAGCCTCCAGCAGGGCTTTGTGTATCACTATTTGAAGCAGGGAGCTTCGGACGACGCCTACGTGATGCAGACTATGCACAACTACAGGACTAGCATTTGTCATGATCGCCTAAAAATTTCTTGGATACATGCCCAAAGGCGATATAGCTCTATCAGGATGCGGCTTCACTGGGAGGAAGATGTTTTACAGATTATTGATCGGGATCCACCATTAGATTGGCGATTCGTGGATTTGACAGATGCGAAGGATGAACTTGAGCAACAACTCAAAATAGTAGAACTCCAGAAACAAGATAAGATGGAGCCCTATCATTTAGAGGACAGTAAACTCTTTAGAGTATACCTGATCAGACTCAGCGACGACCATTTCAATTGTCTCTTCAGTTGTCACCATGCGATTCTGGACGGCTGGAGTCTACCCATATTGTTCCAATATGTCCATCAAACCTATCTGCACCTAGTCGGAGGTGAACCGGTAGTTTGTACACCCGATAAGGCCTATCTTGAAGCTCAAGCACTTCTTCAAGCCAATCGTCACAATCACATTGGGTACTGGAGGCACCACATTAAGAAGATTGTTGAGCGTTGCGATCTCAACGCCTTGCTAAATGAACGCGTCCGTTACAAGGTCTTGTTGAGTGACTATGATACAGTCCAAGACCAGAAGGAGAAGACACTTGCCTTGAACGGTGTTTGGAAAACAGGCCTAAGAGAAGTCTGTTCTATTCATGGCATCACATTGCACTCCATTCTACAGTTCGTATGGCATTCAGTTTTACACACTTATGGCGGTGGATGCCAGACCGTTGTTGGAACCATTATTGCAGGGAGGAACCTTCCTATTGATGACATTGAAAGCTCTGTGGGTCTTTTCATCAACACCTTACCCTTGATAGTTGACCATACCGAGGAGGAGCATAAAACTGTACTTGCTGCCGTTACGGACATACAACATCAAGTCAATATCATGAACAGCCGCAGCCACGTGGAACTTAGCCATATATTAGATGGCAAATTGAAGCACGGCCTCTTTGATACTCTTTTCGTCCTCGAAAACTATCCAACTCTAGACAAATACCGGGAACAGATCCATAGGCAGCTGTTGCAATTCGATACTGTGAACGAGATCGAGAAGCTAGACTATCCATTGGCAGTGATAGCACGTGAGAGCCAAGCGTGTGATGGTTTCACTTTTACAATCTGCTACGCCGGTGAATTGTTCGAGGATACGATCATTGATGAATTACTGTATATGGTTCAACAGCTCTTTACACAAATTGCTGATAACCCGGAACAGCTTGTGAAAGACCTCCAATACTTAGGACCCAGCCAGCTCAGTCGGCTCGCTAGATGGAACGCTAACGAATCTCTGTACCCTGCAGAATTCACTCTACATCAATTGTTTGAGAGAGAGGTGGCAAGGGTACCGGAGAGGACTGCGGTCATATACGAAGATGTAAAGCTCAATTACAGGATAATGAATGAACAAGCGAACATGATGGGGCATTATCTTCGAAGTTGTATACCTATCAAATCCAATGACATCATTGCTCTCTTCATGGACAAGAGTGAGAGGATGATGGTCAGCATCTTTGCCGTTTGGAAGTCTGGTGCTGCTTATACACCCATTGACCCTAGCTATCCGGAAGGCCGGGTTCAATACATATTGAAAGATACCGCGGCGAAGATTGTCATAACCGAGAAATGCTACGCTTCACGCTTGCGTAAGATGACCGGGGATGGAATGCACATCATAGAGTCGGACTCCATTGAGTGGTACAGCGACAAGGCTAGTACCCGTAATATTCAATTGAATATGTCGAGTTCAGATTTGGCGTACATTATCTACACCTCTGGTACGACGGGGACACCGAAGGGTGTGATGATTGAACATCGCGGGGTTGTCAATCTCCAAGTATCGCTATCTAGATTATTCTCCCTGCGGGAGCTCGAGGACGAGGTGATCCTCACTTTCTCTAACTATGTGTTTGACCATTTCGTTGAAGTATTTACGGACGCTTTGCTGAATGGTCAAGCTTTGTTGGTACTTAATGACGAGATGCGAAGTGACAAGGAACGATTGTACAAGTATATTAGCGACAATGAGGTTACTTATCTGTCGGGGACCCCATCTGTAATCTCAGTTTACGAGTACGATCGATTTGACCATATCAGAAGAATTGATTGTATCGGTGAAGCCTTCACTGAAGGTGCCTTTAGAAAAATCCGAGAGACCTATAACGGCCTCATTATCAACGGCTATGGACCGACCGAAGTATCTATCACAAGTCACAAACGCTTATACCCCCCTGATCAATGGCGAAAAGATCACAGCATTGGCAAACAGGTCACAAACACCACTTCCTACGTCTTAGATGAGAACATGAAACTCGTACCAATTGGAGCAGCTGGAGAACTGTATATTGGCGGCGTTGGCGTAGCTCGGGGTTATCATAATCGCCCAGATCTAACTGCAAAAAATTTCCCTGTCAACCCTTTCCAGAGTGCGGAGGAGAAGGAGAGTGACAAAAATTCCCGTATCTACAAAACTGGAGATCTCGTCCGTTGGTTACCTCATAGTGATGGTGAAATTGAGTATCTGGGTCGCAACGATTCTCAAGTGAAGATCAGAGGCGTACGTATAGAGCTTGGAGAAATCGAGACGGTGTTATCAGGGTATCATGGTATTACAAGGGCGGTTGTTGTCGTGAAGGAGCAACCAAGGACAAAAGAAGACATAAGGAATACTCCTCTGAAATTCCTGGTGGGCTACTTTGTCTCTAACACTGCCCTACATGAACATGAAATCCAGAACCATATACGAGAGAGGCTTCCGGATTACATGGTTCCTAACCGCCTTGTACGAATTGAGAGAATCCCGGTAACAATCAGTGGTAAAGTGGACGCTCGGGAGCTTCCCCTAGTAGATTTTTCAACCAACGTTGAGTATTTGGCTCCACGCAACGATGTTGAGACAACTCTCTGCGCAATCTGGTCCGATGTTCTGGGAATCTCATCGGAAAAGATCGGTATTCACGATAACTTCTTTAGCTTGGGCGGAGACAGCCTACTAAGCACGAAGCTATCATTTACTATTTCCAAGGCTTTTGAACGTCTTGTGACTATAGCTGCTCTATTCAAATACCGAACAATTGAGACTATGTCCCAATTCATATTGAGCGAAGCCGATGAATCAAGTCCAATTCTGCCGTTAAGGGACTCGGGTAAAGCTACTCCTGTCTCGCTTGCACAGGAAAGAGTTCTATTTATCGATGAATTCGAAGGTGGCACTGACGCGTACAACATCGTCATGAACTTCGATCTCCCAATGACTACAGATCGTAAATTGCTACAAAAATCTTTTCGCTCTGTTTTGTCTAGGCACCAAGCTCTGAGGTCCTTTCTACCAAGGCAAAAAATGGACGGCGCCCGTCTTCAGCACATACTGGATGAGGAGGAAGCCCAGAGTATATTCACTATGCATGAGATTGCTGTCAGCGACCTCCATGAGCTGCATCGATTACTTGTCAAAGAATCACAATACGTGTTTCGCCTTGCAGAGGAATTGCCTTTCCGAATTAGCTTCTACGAAGATGCGTCGAATAAGGAACTGTTCTACATGAGCATCGTGCTTCATCATGTTTGCTTCGATGCATGGTCTTGGAATATCTTCGAACGGGACCTCAAGGCATTTTATAGATTTTACAAAGAAGCTCAAGGCACACTGGACCTCCCCATTTTGCATCTCCAATATCGGGACGTGGCCAATTGGCAACGAAGCTGCCTAACAGGAGACCGAAGAGAGAAACTGGCCTCCTTCTGGCGACGAAAGCTCAATGGCTTTGAGCAGCTGCAGCTCATCCCAGACTTCCATAGACCGCCCCATTTTGATTACAAGGGAAGGGATGTTCAATTTCGGCTTGATCCAAAATTAACCAGCGGGCTAAGAAGATTGGCTAAAGACATCAACATCAGCTTGTACAGCCTCTTAGCAAGCGCATATTGTCTGATGCTTGGCGTTTATACGAATCAGCGAGATATTATTATTGGAATCCCCATAGCCAACAGAACTCGCCGCGAATTTGAAGACATAATTGGCTTTTTTGTCAACATGCTTGTTCTGAGGATTGATATCGACGGCGATTCTTCTGCCGTAGACTACATTCTCCGGGTCAGTCAAGAGTTCATCCAGGGCCAGTTGCATCAAGATATGCCGTTTCAGGAGGTCGTCAAAGAGCTTCAGACTGATAACGACCCCAGTCGCCACCCCCTTGTACAAGCCGTCTTCAACTATGAAGCCATGCAATCCAGGTCTCAAGACTCGAGTAACTGCAGATTTTCTGACCTAATTCTGACGGAATATCAATGGAAGAAAAGCTACACCACGGCGAAGTTTGATCTTGCTGCTACTATAATCGAACGTGAAACAGGATTGCATTGTAACTTCAATTATGCAGCAAGTGTTTTCGCTGACGACTCCATCAGAGGTTTTACTTCACTCTACTGCCGCATCCTGCGGCAATTTTCCAAGCTCCATGCGAACACTCCCAGGAGAATTAAGGAATTGAGCATGGCTGATGAAGCAAGCGGCCTCATCTGCGCCACCGATGATTCACTATCTGATCTGTCTTTATCTAGCCAAGCCAAAACACTACATGAGGCTTTTGAAAGGGAAGCAAGAATTTCCAGTAGCGCGATTGCTGTGGTTAGCCAGAGAACTAGGATTTCATACCGGGAACTCAATGAACGTACTAATCAACTGGCGTGGTATCTTCGGTCAATGGCTTCAATCTCCTCTGATGATGTGATTGCGCTCATCCTGGACAAGAGTGAACTCACAATCATCAGTATCCTGGCTGTATGGAAAGCAGGCGCTGCGTACGTTCCAATCGATCCCAAGTATCCGAAGGAGAGGATTAGGTTTATCTTGGAAGACACCGGAGCTAAGATAGTTGTGGCTAACCAAAAATACCGACAAAGGGTGGAAAGCTTCTTGGTGTCGTCAGTAGCAGTCTATATTGATTCTCTGTCAACGATTGTTAGGGTAAATCAGCTGCCGACGTCTGAACTCATGTCTAGTACTGAGGAGAACAATCTTGCCTATGTTATCTACACATCCGGGACTACGGGAAATCCTAAAGGCGTATTGGTCGAACACAAGGGAGTACTGGGCTTACGAAACAATTTGAGAACTCTTTATTTTGGCTCAGACATAGGGACACAACATGGAATTCTGTTTCTTTCGAATTATGTGTTTGACTTCTCGGTTGAGCAACTCGTTCTATCGATCCTGAGCTCTAATAAGCTAATCATCCCTGATCGTGACTTCGACATAGATGACCAGTTTTATAATTATGTCAACGAGAACGAGCTCACCTATCTTAGCGGAACACCTACATTTTTACATCAGATCGATATGTCAAGATTGGAGCATCTCAAGGTCTTGACAGCTGCCGGGGAAGCGTTCCATGCCAACCAGTTCGAGAAAATACGCAACGGCTTTAATGGCACGGTGCACAATGCTTATGGGATTACCGAAACCACCGTATATAATATGGTCGCCCGCTTTGAAGGCGACTCAAAGTTTCGAAATACGCTCGGGCAGCTTCTCCCAGGCATGAGGGGATACTTGCTAAATGATTGCTTGCAAATGCTACCGCTGGGTGCTGTGGGAGAACTCTACTTAGCTGGGGGTTGTGTAGCGCGTGGATATCTCAACCAGCCTGAATTGACTAAGCAACGTTTCCTGGCCAATCCGTTTAGGACGGAGGAGGATATCCGAGCCGGGAAATATCATCGAATGTACAAAACCGGAGACTTGGTTCGACGCTTACCTGGTGGACAGCTAGAGTACCTTGGCAGGAATGATCTGCAGGTCAAACTACGCGGATTCCGGTTGGAACTTGGAGAGATCACCGCCGTCCTTGGTAGCTATCCAGGTATAAAGGAGAGTACAGTGGTCGCCAAGTACGACGAGAAGTTGTTACCCCACTCTAGACAAGCCAAATATCTTGTTGGCTACTATATTACAGACGATCCGCAGCTCACTGAATTAAAAGTGAGCACCTTCATGAAACATAGACTGCCAGCACATATGGTTCCGGTAATGTTGATACGCCTGAACACATCTCTGCCTGTGACGATTAACGGAAAGCTGGACACGCGAGCGCTCCCAGACCCCCACTTCCATTCGGATAAACATGAATACTTTGCCCCTCGCAACGATCGGGAAAGAAACATGTCCCGTATCTGGTCAAGAATCCTGGGCATAGACGACCTCGGGATCAACGACAACTTCTTCCAACTCGGTGGTGATAGCATCCTATCTTTGCAGCTCACAGCGCTTATCCGTGAGGAACTTAATCTCAAGGTTACCGCGAAAGACGTTTTCGACTGTAAATCTATTAGAGATCTTTGCGACAACATTTCAGTAGATGAAGACCAACCAAGTCGGCAAAAAGACTATGTTACAGAACAAGGCTCCCTTGCTGGGAAACTCCCACTGCTGCCGATTCAGGAGTGGTTTTTCTCCAAAAATTTGAAAAATTGTCACCATTGGAACCAGACTTTTACCATTCAAACTCCGCAACTTGACGTGAAGAGACTGAAGAGCGCATTGGAGGCTTTGCAGGACCACCATGACGCTTTCAAATTAAGATTCAAGTATACTAGAAGAGGCTACATTCAGTACTACGATTACGATCAAAGGGAAGTAGACTTGAATACCATGGATATCGGGATCGTAGCGCTGAAAGAAGAGCAAGACGCCACTTTCACGAGCTGGCAAAGCGGCTTCGATGTAAGGAAGGGGCCAATGTTTGCCGTAAGCTATATTCACGGCTTCAATGATGGCTCCGCTCGAGTATGGTTTGCCATTCACCATCTCATTGTTGATACTGTGAGCTGGAGTATTTTGATTCGGGACCTGGAAGCAATATATAAATACAAAAAACAAGAAAAAAAGGGGAGTAGTTACCGACAATGGACCCTGAGAGTCGACAATTATCTCCATACCGAGGTCGAACAGAAGTACTGGCATTCGGTGGTGAAAGACACCAAGTGGATAAATCAGAGATGGCCTATGTCCGGAAAAACTACCAATCGCGCAGAATTCTCATTAACCATCGACCAGACGATGCACCTACTCAGAGAATGCAACGCGTTGTATGAGACACGGGTGAACGAGCTTCTTCTCACAGCAGTAGGTTATGCATTGCAAGAGATAACAAAGACCCAGACAACGTTTGTCACTCTTGAGGGACATGGCCGTGAACCCTTCGACACCTCACTGAATGTGAGCCGCACAATGGGATGGTTCACTACCATGTACCCCTTCGCGCTTTCAGTTGTAGAAGATTTAGGTCTGACTATAAGCAGTATAAGAAAGAGTTTGAGAGAAGTACCCAATAATGGCATAGGGTATGGTGCCACTTTCGGGTATGTTCAGAAACCGCTGCCGCGCGTCACTTTCAATTATCTTGGTCAATTCGAACACCACACTACTACAAGTGATTCCTGGAATCTAACAAATGCCACGGGTACAATGAGTCTTAGCATCGATCCAAGTGACGAGGATGCCAATGATGCCATCCTCGACATAACCGGCATGTGCCTTGCACGGCAAATGAACTTTACCATCTCTAGTCGGTTTGAATCATCACTAAATGTCAAGCTTTGCTCCTTACTGAAGATGAACCTCGAACGCATCATCTCACACACTCTCCTCCACAGGCATTCAACCACCCCTATAGACAATCCCGGATTCATAAATAGTTCACTCGAAGAATTTGTCCCCTACTTTGAACTTCGTCACGCCTCTAACACCTCTCCAGTACTGTTCCTTCTACCCCCAGGTGAGGGCGGTGCAGAAAGTTACTTCAATAACATCTCCAAACATCTATCCGCCACATACAGCCTCATTATTTTCAACAACTACTACCTCCACTTCAAGATACCATCAACCTTTGAAGAGCTTGCCCGGATATATATCTGCTATATAAGGCAGGTCCAACCTATAGGTCCATACCATTTCTTCGGCTGGAGCTTTGGAGGAGTTTTGGCGTTTGAGATAGTCCGACAGCTGGGACATGCAGGAGAGCACGTTACAACGCTGGCCATTCTGGACAGCTACTTTGGCGTCGGGAAGGCGAGCGCGGATCTAGGACTTCCGAACGAGAAAAGCATTCTCGACCCCATCAACTACGTCTATACCCCTGGACCCTCCACGGCTGCTGAGCCACGAGGGCTCATCCCAGGACCTGATACTACCATTATCCTCTTCAAAGCCCCGCTCATGAACGACACTTACCGCAATGAACATCAGCGAAAGTTGTACGAGTATTATATGCGAAGCGAGTACAATAACCTCGATCTCCTTGTTTCTAGGGAGCGGATTGCGATTGTGCTGCTGAATGAGGAGACACATTTCTCGTGGCTGAGGAACGAGAAGCAGGTCGTCGAGATTTGCCAGGTTTTGAGAAACTGTCTGGGCGGCAGGTAGTAGAGGGGGGGAGAAAAAGGGTGTGTGTGTGAATTGAAGCTGAGTGGAAGATGGGAAGGGGGTTTGAATGCGCCGCGCAACGGCTTGGGTTGAGTGCACTTTTGGGCCTCGTCACCCATCCCATTTATGGATAGGGTTGGGTGTGAGGGTGGGTGGGCGAAGCTTATACTAGAATAACTACCTTACCATAACTACCTATTAGCCTCCCCAGCAGCCTCCCTAGCAGTCTCTCCAGCAGTCTTCCCATTTGTGATCGTAGCTAGGTCTATGGAACTTGATAATTCATTGGTAGCTATGAGGTAGTTACACACATAACGCACAAAGGTTGAAAGTAAAAACAGCGCGCGAAGATATACTCGAGAAATGACGCATTAATCGCGCTAGCCCGAATAGAGCTTAGCTTTCAGACCTGGCTGACCAATCATGATTTTGCAAGCCCAGGCCTGCAAAATGAAATTCCGCTCTATGACACCCCTCTTCTAAGGGCCTGAGCTTCGCAAAGGCGATGACGAGGCTTGCTTGACTGTTGTTGGAATGCCACGAGAACGTCGATGATGAGCCACATGTTCGTAGAATTCCCAAGTGTTATTATCATAGCCAGTCCACTTGACTAGATATCGAACTGCTCTTCCGCGACCGACTCCTGCATCAAGTATTTGATCTACGTAGTATTTTTCAACTTCATCGCTGAATTCTATTGCGAGCGGCGAGGTTTGCAGTTATCTGTTGATATATGAGAGTCAGAAGAAGTATGTGCATGTGTATATATTGACTGAACTGCTCTAGAAAGTAGAAGCTATGAAGAAAGAAAAAAGATAAAAACTCTGAATTTCGCGCTCTATACAGCTAAGCAAGATTGTCAATCACACTGAGGTAACAGTACTGTTTTATGTTTTCAACACTTTCATCTCTTGGAAATCAAGCTTTATACTGAAGCTATTCAGAACTCTCTACTCAGTGTATATTTAAGCCTTTTTCCTTGTTGACTTTGACATCGGCAATTCGAGGATTTGTCAGGACCGTGCCTAGATGATACAACCAATGGAGGTCAGGGTTGATAGTGCTTGATCTTTAGAGGTAGCTATAACTGAATATTAAGAATACAGAAGAAGGTTGGTACAAAAGCTTCTATTTATGTAATGTTCAGAGGCTGCGCTAGGCCCGAAAGGGATGTGTTTGTGACACGGGAAGGATGTGATGTAGGTGAACAAGGTGTTGGTGAAAGAAAAGGGTGTTGGGGAAGGAAAAGGGTGTTGGGCCATATCTGGGCCAAACCTGGCTAGCTCGCTGGTTAGCCCTAATCATTACGCAGGGAACTCGCTAGCGTTCACTGCGAATTGATTAGGGCTTCAGCCTTGTACAGCCTTGGTACGCTCGTAACAGGATTCGGCCCGTCAATATTGACTTGCTAGGTCTGCTAATGTGGCTTCGAGCTGGCTTCGAGCTGGCTTCGGGCTGGCTTCGGGCTGGTAAGAAGTCACATTAGAACCTTAGAGCGAATTCTGCTTGAAAATTTGCCTAAATCTTGAAATCTTGTCTAAGCTTCGACGAAATTTTCACCACTCTACATGCTCACCACCCTACTCACCATTCTACGTGCTCACCACCCTACTCACAACTCTACGTGCTCACCATCCTACTCGCCTACCTACATGTTCAGCTACCAACTCAGCTACCTACTCGTTCGTCTACTCACCAGCCTACTCGCTTCAAAACATGCTTCAAAACATGCTTCATGTGACGCGTTTGAATACGCATCATTCGCTTCATGATCTACTTCATAGTATGCTTCATATATGCTCCCTAGCACATGCTAATTAGCTCAATAGAAAGCATTCTTCATGGCTCGATACCAAACTCTCTACCAAACTCTCTACCAAACTCTCTATCAAAGCTTTCTACCAAACACTCTCCATGGCTCCCTCTATGGCTCCCCCCATGGCTCCCTTCATGGTTTTCTTCAAATACCCTTCATGACTTTCTATCAAACACTCTCCATGGTTCTCTCCTTCATGACTCCCTTCAAACATCCTTCATGACTCTCTACAAAACATTCTCCATGGCTCCCTACCAAACTCCCTACATGCTTCAAAATACACGTTGGTCGAGCGCATAATACGCGTCAAACAGTGCTTTTCTACATGGTTTTCTACATGGCTTCCTACATGGCTTTCTACCTGCTTGCCAACCTGTAATTTAGTATATACACAGCGTTTTCATAGCCATAGATTGCATGCATTTAATGAAGAAATAAAATATATATTTGAAACTGTCAAGTTAACATGTATTGCGCATTATACCTTTTGAGCAAATCATACCTTTTGAGCAATTGGCTGTCACCAAAAGCTACAAGCGCTCGTAGCTAGCTACTGTATTAGCTCTCGGTGAGTGACTCAACAGTCGAGTGCAGGGGTTTGTTCCAACGTCACAGATTCTTTCTACATGAGATAATAAATCATTACGAATCTCTATCTGCGAACCTGGGTGTTCGATTTACATTTGCCCTAATTTACAATGTTCCTATATAGGGAGCACGCGAACTGCTGGTCGGATAGCCCGAATGGGTTAGGAACATGGGTTCAAAATGCCGCGAGCTCGGCAAATTCCGGTTTGATTTACAATGTTACTTGAAGAATGGGGGCGGTTTTAGAGGTTGTCTTTTCTACCTCCCGTTCGTATCCATGGCCTCGAATTTCTTGAAGCTTATAAACGCCGTATACATAATGTTCAAACTTCTCGATACGAACTGGCAAATTAGTGGGACCTGTCAAGCCAGTGCATATGCTTTCCTAGTTTCTTCGAAAAATGTTCATAAGCGTGATTTATCCTTCTGATTCATTTACTTCCGAGCCAAAAAAGAGGTACAAAAATGGCCGAGAACAGTACAGCTGCTTGGCCCTCAGTGGGCCAGTCTTCAGTGGCGGTTGCAGCCCACGCCAACAATCTCAAGAAAGAAATTCAAGAGCTCCAGAAGTACAGCGAAAGGTCTGGTGAGGAGGGAGATGCTGCCACCGCTAAGGCTGTTCCTTATCACGTATTCAAGGACTTCTCCAATAGTGTTCTCCTCTTGCTAGATAAGGTCATTGAGCAGCCCAACTTGAAAGACCTCGCAGAGGCCATTGAGCGCATCGATAATTGCACAAAGATGATTTTGACCAATGTGCAGTCAAGCAAAGAGCCCATTCGGAGCAGTATTGCTTCTCCAGCGCCAGTGCCAGCGGCAACACCGGCCCAAACAGCGCCAGATCCCGTCGTGGCACGAGAGGAAGATATTCCAGGCCTGCCTCCCTTCCCCCCAGAGACGTTGGAACGCTTGAAGACCTTGCCCCCACAAACAGTAGAGAGGATCATTGAGGGCAAACGCAAAGAAGCAGCCGCCGTCCTAGCAACAAGAGGACAAGTACGAGCCGGGCGTGGCGAGACGTCAAAAGCGACGCCGTTCAACGTGACGGCGATTTCCCAGCCTGGTGGAGGATCTTCGAAGCTGGTTCTAGAGACTCAGACTGCGGAACAGGGGAAGGAACTTGAGAAGATCTACAGCTCGCTAGACAAAGCTAAACGGGAGATTCGACTAGTAAAATTATCTCCCGATATTGATCCAGAGTACGATGTGTGCTGTGAAATGTCGGCTGTTTCGCTCAATACTCGCCCAGTGTACCAAGCATTGTCATACACATGGGGAAACCAGAACGACACTGTTCCGATCACTCTCAACGGGCAGCGCCTTGCTATCACGCGAAATCTAAAAAAGGCCCTTCAACGCCTTCGTACTATCAATACCAAGACTCCAGTCTGGATTGACGCTCTCTCCATCAACCAATTCGACCCCGCCGAGCGCACGCATCAAGTTGAAATGATGCGCGTCATCTTTGAAAATCCGAAGGAGGTAATTGTCTGGCTAGGGGATGATACGCAGCCCATCCCCGGAGACGAACATTGGGATGCTAGCTGTTTCGATTGGGGTGGCGATGAAGCCGACATATCAAGCATCAACTCAGTTCTAGCTTTTGCAGCGGCCTATGGCGATACGTATCCAGAAAAGCCGGACGCACGCTCTGCAAACCCGCTAATGCTGGGATTCTGCCTGATGCGCTTGCTGGCGGGTGATGTGCATTTAGCGGACATACCGCTATTGAGGAGTATGAAATTGCGTGAGCAATGCATGAAAGCGTTCAGTAGCTTGGTCGCCCAGCCATGGGTAGGTAAATACTGAATTCATAATTGCGCTTTTTTCCATGAAGAGAAAGAACCTGATATATCGCTTTTAATAGTGGAATCGAATCTGGGTGATTCAAGAGGTTACCCTCCCTTCAAAAGTCACTGTCGTATTCGGCCGGTTCACAGCACCCCTCCGTATGTACGCCCTCGCATCCTCCAATCTGGAGCGTCACAAGTCATCATGCTGTGTAGGTGTTTTGCCTCCAGGAGATCGTAATTCTTTGCCTATGGAGGACTTCTGCCGCAAGATGCTAGCAATTGTCGAGAGCGGGAATCTCTGGCGGAGAAAGGAGAGTATCACTTTACTGACCCTTCTTCGTCTTTATTACTCGAAAGATGCCACAGATGCTCGGGACAAAGTCTATGGCCTTTTAGGTCTTGTCACAGACTGGGGTAACAGTAGAGCAATAGCCCCTAATTACAAAATGCGTACATCTGAGCTCTACCAGGAGGTAGCGTTAAGATCCATGGAGGTTTCGGGCTCGCTCGCCATCCTTACCTTCCGCACTGAGAGAAACTATCAAAAAATGATGGGAGATCTCCAGAAAATCAAGGAGGGTGCCACATACTACAAAGTCCTTCCACTGACAGCGTCTGCTAGCGAGAAATATATGCAGGACGCCCTGCGGAAGAAGCACAAATCGATCCCCGATGCAGTTGAGCTCGACATGCCCAGCTGGACCCCCGATTGGGAGACTATAAACAAAAGGGGTTATGAGGTCGGGACCTCCGAGCGCATCAACCGCGCCTTCATCTTCGACGCCTGCGCCAGCCGCCCCTCCCCTCCCTCTCCCACCCGCTACACCTCCTCCTCCATCCTCACTAGGACGCGTGTTCTCACACTATCAGCATTGCGTATCGGCACCGTTGATCATGATAATTTCAAGTACTTCATGCCATTCCTCGTCAACCGCGCCTCAGCGATCAAAATAGATCACTTCCCACTTCCCTCGAACCCTGATGATCTTGACCAGCCATATGTCGCAGGTGGAACCGAGTATGACGCTGTTTGGCGCACCGTGTGCGGCGACGCGTTCTTCGTAGGCAGCCACAGCTCTGCGGGACTTGACGGGCACACAATGTTCAGACGCACAACGCTTCATGACAAAACCGCAGTGCAAGCATGGCGGCGATGGCTCGGGCGGCAGAAGACGATGAGAGGTAGTCACCGCGCTCCGGCTATAAATGATTTCTCCTCGCCAGAGGAACACGCAATGGCTACGGAGGCGGATCGTACTATCAGGTCTGTGGGCTTGCAGCGGCGGTATTTCAACACCGATACGGGATATATGGGTATGGGATCTTCGGCGCAAGCGGGCGATGAGGTTTTTGTGCTTCTAGGGAGCAGAACGCCGTACCTGTTGCGCTCGATGGGCGACATTGATGTGGAGGGACTTGGAGCGACACGGTTGTATACGCTTATAGGCGAGGCGTATGTTCAGGGCGTCATGGACGGCGAGCTGGTGAAGAAGTCGGAGGTTGAGATTCAAGAGCTGCTTGTGATATAGGTGAGAGGCTAGTCGATTGAGTGTATCATAGAGAAAGCGAAAAGTGTTTATTCAGTGTTCTGAGATAGTTTCCTGATTGATCTTTCGATTGAAAACGTCGAAAATCTTTACATGCGCTGTCGTGGGGCGAAGGCTTGCACCTCAGAGACTCACGGAACAGTATTGATCCGGCCGCACCTTCAGGGTTCATGGGGATATTTGTTGAGATACGAGGTCATATGGGGCATATTGGTATTTTTGTTGTTGCTGTTAGGAGGCTATCTAGGAGGTGGAAGGTGAAAACTCTACTAGCGGGCCCCAGCCCTACCAGCCCTATGAGGCGGAGGTTACCAACTCCCCTATTTCCAACACTCCCCTTTGGGAATCGGAGCCTCCAAACTCCCCTTTTTGAAGCTTTCGAGCTCCCCCGGCTGAAGCTTTCAATCTCCCTCGGCTGAAGCTTCGAAGCTCCCCTGGCTTCTACACGGAGCAGTACCATATGAAGCTGATCAGACTTTCAGAGGCCTGTTCACGAATTTCAGGTGGCTGTACTTTTATATACCGTTTGGTTCTCGCTCGAGGCTATTCACGGTCTGATGGCTATGTTTTTCTATACCGTTTGGTCCCCGCCCGAGGCTATTCACGGTCTGATGGCTATGTTTTTCTATACCGTTTGGTCCCCGCCCGAGGCTATCCACGGTCTGATGACTATGTTTTTCTATACCGTTTGGTCCCCGCCCGAAGCTATTCACGGTCTGATGGCTATGTTTTTCTATATCGTTTGGTCCCCGCCCGAGGCTATTCACGATTGACTATTCTTTTATATATCGTTTGCTCTCGTTCGAGACTATTTCACGATTGACTATGCTTTTTTATACCGTTTGCCCTCGCTCGAGACTATCTCACAATTTTCATTTGAATTCATCGCTATTCTCGCTTCAAAGACATAGATTCACGACTTAATCTGATTCATTCAGAATGATCTCATTTTCACGTCATTTCTGTGTGAGAATGCATCTCATCGACTATGAACGATGCGTGTCTGCAAGACTAGCTCGCAAGATTAGATCGAAAGAAGCTAATGAGTGAATAAAGATAATGACTTGACAGAAGATGAAAACTCTGTCAGCTCTTACATTCATTTCTTAGCAATTAATTCTATTATTAATAGAGTGCTATCTTATTATCTTTCACTACGCAGTTTTACGCAAAGAAATCTCATCATCTCACAGTTTTAATTGCTTCATTTGCATAAAGCTGCTCAGTAAATATCATGATGTCAGATCATCAACTCAGTTTAAAACATAAATCGTCGATATTTTAAATAATCTTGATTCATTGAATCTGTTTTGCAGTTCAATGAATCAAGTCATTAATCTAGTCATCATCATTTTAATTTAGTTTTAGGAATTCTGTTTCAATCATCTCAGTCATATGCATGAACTTCTGCAATCTTAAGTCAATAAAACTATTGTTTAGTCTTGATTCTGCTCAATTCATGTATATAAAAGTTAAGTTCTCGTTCTTTTCTTTTACTCTTTGTCTTTCATCTTGTATATTATCTGATGTATTATCTTGTATCTAGATTCTATTAAGTCACTTAAGTTAATCATGATCAGCTTAAGTAATAATAATAATATCATTCTTTTATATTGATAGTATCTTTAATTTAACTCAGTCTTTGACATTACAAAAGATTTACACTTTTTGCAACATTTTCATACATTGAAATCTCATTTAATTATTCTTTCACTTAAATGAAGTTGCTTCATAATTTCTTGATTGATGATGAGCATGCTGTTGAACAGTTTACTTAAAGTATAATCAAAAATTCAGTTGAAATCTTTTGCATAATGCAAGAGCTTTAAAATCAAGTTTGACAACATGATGTTATCATTTCATTCTTGTTCATCATTTTCAATTCTTCAATTTATATAAAGTTGAATTCTCAGTCTCTTGTGATGATAACTCAAATTATTGCATAAATCTTGAACAATCAATCTTTTTTCATCATTCATTCTTCTGCAAATTTTGTCGTTGTCTTCATTACTTTTAGATTCAAGAAACTTCTTGACATATTTAAGTATAAGAAGAACAAAGATTGATTGAATGCATGAAAGCAGAGTCTGATACAACGCATGAACATGAATGATGATTGTTATTTCTTTCATTGAATCAAGATCATCTATATTGAGTCATGATTCATCATAAATAAAAAGACTCACAATTTAATGAATCAATATTGAGTCAATGATTTCTGTATCATTTTCATCTTTACAGATTGATGATATAAGTTGCATCATTACTATGATAATTCTTTCAAGACAGAAAATGCTTATTTATATTTTCATAAAACTTTAAAGCAAGAAATGAATAACTTTGTTGACTATTACAATTCTTTCTATTAAAAGAAAGAATATTCTTTGATGAAAAATTTCTTGTTGATTGATTGTTTAAAGCGTAATGTTAATTATTTCACTTAAATCATTGTTGAGATCGTGTCTAGAAACTAATCAGAGTGCGTGCGTGACTAGAATGTTTGATCTATAAAGATAACTATAACTAAGACTTTAAGAATACAGAAGAAAGAAGGTACAAAAGACAAGAAGAACACGCTTTATATAGTAGTTACTTAGGTTCGACGCTAGTCTCAAAGAAAACGTGTTGAAACACAAGAAAGATGTTTATTCAAAAGATGTTTGCGACACAAAGAAATGTGTTTGTCATAGACATCTGTTAACTACTCGTAACACAAAGAAGTGTGTTTGTCTAGAAGACAATAGAAGCTGATTAGAAGATGCTAGAAAAGAAAAAAGATGCTGAGTCATATCTGAGTCAAACCTGAGTCAGATCTAAATCAGCTCTCGACTAAATCGTTGACTAGTTCTAATCAATATGCAGTGAACTCGCTAGCGTTCACTGTGAATTGATTAGAGTTTGATCTTTGACACATTCGTAACATTACTCTTCTCTTCGAAAATTCATGTTCGCATGAATAGAACAAATGAAACGCAAAAATTTTCACTGTTTTTCAATTTAGTGTGACTTGTCTAAATAGAGCTTATGAAATTCGACTAGAACTTCTTTCGAGCTCTCGAATTCTTCTTTATCGACATAGTATCATTCATTGTTTCAATCTAGTCTCGTTCATTTGATCTTGTATTGTATTCAATCTCGATAGCATCTAAAGTTCAAAATATCATCTATCTCTCAATGATCATCATTCTCGATTGTCAATGATCTAGAAGATTTCAAATGCTGTTCTGATAATGAATCTTGAGAATAAGAACGTAATAGCTTTGAGCTGAACATCGAATGCAGCTGCTTCATGCTTCTCGATAGACGAAGATGATAGAAGATTTCAACTTTGACAGTGATTTGATAGAGTTTTAGCTGTTTATCTTTCAAATCTTTGCACGATCTTGTTGTTTTGATGTTTCTGAAGAATAATCAAACTCAATCATCTACTTCATAGATGACGTCTCATCTATGTTTATTGATCTGAGCTTCAATGATCTGCTTCGTCTTTTTCAATTGCTGATGATCGAAGATAAGAAGCTCTTTCATTCAAATGACAATATCATCTGCTTTTCTAGCTTCAAGACGTTCACGAATTGTTTCATAGTCAGTCGCATCTGAATCGAAACTCATTCGTGAATTAAAACTCTTATTGAAGTAGAACGAAGTCATTGAGATGACTGAGAAGATATTGAAATTCTCGCTGAATTTCATCATGAAAAGTCATTTCACTCAGTCGTTCTGCATGTAATTGTTACGAGCATGCATCTCTGTTATCTCTGATTAGCCTGATTAGTCTAACATAGACTAGTATAGAGCTGTGAGTAGAGCTGTTGTTGACACGCTAGCGATCTAGCGTGTCTTCGTGAGTAAAACTCACGTCGTGTTGCATCTTCTTTCTACTTCAGCTTTGAACTTCTAGTTAGAATACATTCATATGATTCGCTCTATGCAAACTCATAACAGTAATTACAGTAGATTCTAAGTTCGCGTTCAACGTCTTGATTGACTCGCTCTGATTGATCATTGATCTCAGAATGATAAACTGTTGATAGACTAGTCATGATTCTTAGTCGCTTGCAAAGACTTTGTCACATTGTTGATATGAACTGAGAATCTCTGTTCAAAACAATGAAACTGAGTAGATTATGAAGTCGATAAACGTTTCATAGCATGATTCAAATCGTTTCTTCGACTGAGATGCTCTCGTCTCTTTAATGACAGAGAACATAGTGATGTTTCTTGATGAGACGACATATGATTGTGCAAATGACGTTATAATCTTTCGATAGAAGTAGCTCAGTGATGAAGTTCATAGCTATATCTTTTCAGCGTTTCTGTGAAATCGATAGAGAATGAAGAAGTTTATTGATGCTATTTCTAGATGTCTTGCTTCGTTGACAGGCATGACAGTTTCAAATATAACGTCTAATCGTTGCTTGATGATCTGATCAATAGTAGAAACGTTGAACTAGATCAGTAGTTCTTCGATTGTCAGAATGAGAGATGAAAGACTGATCATGAATTTTCTTTAGCAATTTCGTATGCATATTCTCAGAAACTCACAGTAGACTTTTTCTGAACAGAACGTCGTCAACGATCTTGCAGTGCTTCAATTCAGTGCTATGTAGCTTGAGCTTGTTTTCGTTTATAGCTTGTCTATACTTATTGCAAAGCTCATTCGTCTTGTTGACATTTTTTACTCGCTGATAGAGATCAACTTCAGATTCGATAGCTAGAATATCTATTCTATCGAATGTCAGAAGAGTCTGATAGCGATCTTCAATACGCTGAGTTGATTCAGAGACGTCGATCAGAAACATTCTGATTAGAGCATCGACTTTAGTGTTCATTTTGCCTGATCGAAAAATGATTTGAAAGTTAAACTCGAATAGAATGTCTAGATAATTGACTTGACGTCGAGTTAACTGTTTGTTTTTCATGAAGATCTTCAAAGTCTGATGATCGATGAACATCTGAATAAGCAGCTTTGTGCATTCTAGCTCGAGTCTTCAGTGTTCAAAACATTGAATAATGACTAGCAATTTCTTGTCATAGATGTGATAATTGCATTCAGCGAGAATCATGCTCTTGCTGTAGAATGCTACTGAGTGAAGAACATTCTCATCATCATACTGAGATAGTATTTTATCTTTGACGTAGTCAAAGACATCGATTTTCAGAATAGTCTGTCATTTTGAATCGAAGTGTCGTAGAACTGAGATCGAGCTGATCTGTTTCTTTAGATCGTCAAAAGCTTGAACACAGACTTCATTTCAAACAAAAGACGTGTTTTTTCTAGTCAGCTGAGTGAATGATTTGACTAGCTTCGAGAAGTTCTTAATGAAACGACGATAGAAGTTAACAAATCTCACGAAGCTCTGAACTTCCTTTAGATTGATCGACGTAGTTCAGTTGACTATGACTTTCACTTTGATAGAATTCATACGAAGATCTTGTTCTGAAACTATGACTTTTAAGAAGACAGTTTCTTCTACGTCGAATTCGCACTTTCGAATATCTACTTGTAGATCAGCTTCTCGTAGACGATCTAATATCATCTTGATATGTTGTCGATATTCTCGTTGAGTTTTGCTGTAGATCAGAATGTCGTCTAGATAGACTTGACAAAAGTCATTTAGAAAGTCTCAAAGAACGTCATTCATATACTGTTGAAACGAGACAGAATCATTGATAAGTTTGAAAGATAGCATCTTTGATTTGTACGCTTCTAAAGCGATGATAAAGATAGTGTAGTTTTCACTATCAGAATGCATTCACAGTTTGTTGAAAGTTGAAATGATATCTAATTGAATCAGATGCTTGCAATCAACTATTTTGTTGATCATCTTAGGGTTAGGGTTAGGGTTAGGGTTAGGGTTAGGGTTAGGGTTAGGGTTAGGGTTAGGGTTAGGGTTAGGGTTAGGGTTAGGGTTAGGGTTAGGGTTAGGGTTAGGGTTAGG